>Ga0155312_131_pt1 | contig 5417 bp, 6 predicted proteins | sample RifCSPhighO2_02_FD_106280 | JGI IMG/M metagenome (GOLD analysis project Ga0155312, IMG submission 106280) | Candidatus Ryanbacteria bacterium RIFCSPHIGHO2_02_FULL_47_25 | reverse complement strand
TTTTACCTAATTTTATGCTTGTTTTTATAGATGATTCTGGAGATCCGGGCTTCAAATTCGAAAAAGGCTCAAGCAGGTATTTTATAGTGCTCATCTTAATTTTCGATGATGAGCTCGAAGCTGAAAAAACAGCGGTGGCGATCAAAGAATTGCGCCGCGATCTTGGATTCCCGGATAATGTAGAGTTCAAATTTCATAAATCATCAAAAGATGTACGTACGAAGTTTTTGCAAGCGGTCAATCCTTTTAAATTTCGAGTGAGAGCTTTAGTCGTTGATAAAACTCTTATTCGGAGCCAAGAGCTGCAAACAAATAAAAATTCATTCTACGGCTACGCAATCAAAACCGGATTAAAATATACTGGAGGATCAGTATTGAATGCAAAGATAAGAATAGATGGTAGCGGAGATAGAATTTTCCGTAAAAGCTTTTTATCGTACTTGAGACGTCAGTTAAACTCGCGAGAGCAGAGAATTATGAAGAACTGTAGATTGGTCGATTCTAAAGGAAATGTTCTTGTCCAAATGGCTGATATGATTGCCGGTAGCGTGAGAAGATTCTACGACGAAGACAAGCCAGACCATAAAATGTATAAGGCGATTATCAAAAAACACATTGAGGATGAATGGCAGTTTAAGTAACAAAAAACAGCCCTTTTGGGGCTATTTTCAACCACGTTCCTATGCTGGTTGTCCCAGCCACGCCGCCGTCCGGCGACAGTTCGGAATACAGGTTTTTGTATTTTGATTGTAGACGAAGCGATAACTATTGTCAATTGGTTTATACACAGTGCTTCTTACTTGGAGGTTCCACCTCCAAATCAAGTGAGCAGTTTTTGTAGCGTTAAAAGCGCTCTTCGGTACTGACTTTTGACGGTATTTATGGATTTTCCGAGCCGGGCGCCGATTTCATCAAACGTGAGATCGCTTTCATGGCGCAATGTGAATACTTCTTGATAGGCGAGCGAGAGTTTGCCGAGCGCGCTCTCAAAAAGCGTTTGCCTCTCCGCGCGCGCGGCAAGCTCGTCAGGTAGTGGCGCTGGATCGGCGAGTGTGTCAAGAAACGGATTTTTGCCGTCGGCAATCTCGAAATCCGAAAACACAAAACTTTTCTTTTTGCGAAGCGAGTCGATCGCCGTATTTCGCGCGATTGTAAAAAGCCATGTTTTAAAATTCTGGTCTTGATTGTAGCGCTTGAGATTTTTCCACATTTTTACAAATGTTTCTTGCGTAATATCTTCGGCGTCCTGCGTATTTCTTACTAAACGATATACAAAATTATAGACCGGATTGATTTGTCTTTGGACCAAAAGAGCAAACGCGGCGTCGTTCCCGTTTAGATAGTCATCAATTAACTGTTTGTCGGTTATTTCCATGGCGTCTCTTCTCGTATATTGCCGCATTTGCCCCGATTTGACAATAAATAAAGGTCCGGACGTTATAGTTATATATTGGTTGGATATGCTATACTCGCAAACATGAAAAAGAGTTCGGTTCTTGTTACAGGTTGCGCAGGTTTTATCGGAAGTAATTTTGTTGCAGCCTTCGAAAAGCGTTTCCCGGATTTTCCGATTATTGGCATTGATGATTTTTCAACAGGTCGGCGGGAGGCGCTTTCGCCGCATATCACGTTTTATGAAGGATCAATTTGCGACGAGCGTCTTGTCGGAAAGATTTTTAGAAAACACAAGCCCAAATATGTTTTCCATTTTGCAGCATTACCACGCGTGTCTTATAGCGTTGAGTTTCCGGCGAAAACAACACTCGTCAACGTATATGGTACCGTTTTACTTCTTGAGCATTCCAGAGATTATAACGTGAAGCGTTTTATCTATTCATCTTCGTCTTCAGTATATGGCGGCGCAAAAAGGATGCCCACAAAAGAAAAAGAGAACCCGCCGAACCCTGTTTCTCCCTATGCGCTTGAAAAGTACGCGGGAGAACCCTTCTGCCGAATATTTAGCGGGCTTTATGGTCTCGACACAGTGAGTCTTCGGTATTTCAATGTTTTTGGTCCCGGACAATACGGCGACTCTTCTTATTCAACGGTAATATCCGCGTGGCTCGAAGGAACATATTTTCCGAAAAAAAGAAAAATTTTTCTGGAGGGTGACGGGAGACAATCGCGCGATTTTTGTTTTGTGGGGAATGTTGTTGATGCGAACATACAAGCTATGCGATTTCACGGAAAGTTTTCTGGCGAGGTATTTAATATTGCGGAGGGGCAAAGAACCAGTCTTCTTGCAGTCAAGAAAGCAATTGAGCAGATGACGAATAGGAAATTGTATTTGGAAAAACATCCTCCACGAAAGGGTGACGTGCGCCACACGCACGCAGATATTTCAAAAGCGAGGGAATGGTTTGGGTATAATCCAAAATTTGATTTCAAAACTGGCCTGGGTAAAACCGTTGAGTGGTATATGTTGCGCGCGGTAGAAAACGCACATTAATTTGATTACTTGAGTTTTGCATTGATTTATGCTATCTTTTAGGTATGGCGCGGACGAGAAACAGAGAATGGGAACAAAATCAGATCAATACGAATCTTGTGGGTTTTTTGGAGAACTACAATCAGAATATTCCTGGAGGTTTTCCGCGCGCGTCGGTTAAATCATTGAAAGAATTTCAAGTAGCGCACCCGCTCCTTTTCAAACATGGCGATGAGTGGTCCGTCGACCGGCATAGAAAAAGGTTGATGGATTGGCTTTCTTCGCATCGCGATGACTCATAGAAATAATCCTACTTTTTATGGTCTTGGCATAGCGCCCAAGCTTCTTGATATTATCGCGCACTTAAATTTTACTACTCCTACGCCGATTCAGGAAAAAGCAATTCCTGTTGCAATTGAAGGCAAAGACATCATCGGCATCGCGCAAACCGGCACCGGCAAAACTCTTGCTTTTGGCGTGCCGATGATCCAGCGTATCGCGCAGGCAAAAACGCAGGGCATTGTTATCTTGCCGACGCGCGAGCTTGCGTTGCAAGTAGATGAGACGCTTCATGCAGTTGGCCGCAGTTTGGGTTTGAAAACAGCCGTGCTTATCGGTGGCATGGCAATGAGGCCGCAGGTGCAGGCGGTTGCGCGCAGGCCGCATATTATCATAGGCACGCCTGGACGCATCATTGATCATCTTGAGCAAAAAACCCTCTTGCTCGATCGCATTTCAATTCTTGTTTTGGATGAGGCCGATCGCATGCTCGATATGGGTTTCATGCCGCAGATCAGGCAGATTTTGCACAAAATGCCGCGCGCACGGCAAACAATGCTTTTTTCGGCAACCATGCCGGATGATATTGTGCGCATTGCAACTCAACATATGAAGTTGCCATTTCGCGTGGAGATTGCGCGGCCCGGGACTACCCCCGAGCGCGTGGAGCAGGAACTTTTTGTGGTAAAAAAAGATGAAAAGATCCGCTTGCTTGCGGCGGTGCTTACGCAATACCGCGGCACGGTTTTGATTTTTTCGCGCACAAAACATGGGGCTACAAAAATTACGCGAGCTGTCCGCGACATGAGTCACACGGCCGCCGAGATTCATTCGGGGCGGTCGCTCCCGCAAAGGCGCGCGGCGCTTGAAGGTTTTAAAACAGGAAAATACCGCGTGCTTGTTGCGACCGATATTGCGTCGCGCGGCATTGATGTGGTGGGGATTGAACTTGTGATCAATTATGATATTCCTGACAATCCTTCCGACTACATTCACCGCATCGGCCGCACGGGTCGCGCGGGGGAAGCGGGTCGCGCGATTTCATTTGCAACGCCCGAGCAGGGCGGTGCCGTTCGCGAAATAGAAAAGCTTCTGCAAACGCTTATTGCAATTTCAAAACTGCCCGAGCTTCCGGTTGTGCCGCGGCGCGGGCATCACGAACGGGTTAATGAGCGCGCATTTCCACAGCGGCCGTTTCATCACGCGCCTCACAGCAACCGCCCGCGCCGCGCGAGGCCATTTTTTCATAAATAGTGCTGGCGTTTTATACACTTCCGATATAATCAAAGCGCGGTATAATTATATTTAATGCTTGCGTTACTCACTGCAAAGCCAATATTGATAGGTCTGCATTTAGGGTTTGCGATTCTTGGGATTGACGCCTTTTTGTGGCTTTTGGGTGAGCTTGTCGCGCGCGCAGGATCAGCAAGCCGTCGCATGTTTGCGGCCGCAGTTGGGCTTGCCAGTTTTATCGGCAGTTGGTTTATCGGTGGATATTATTATGTGAATTTTTACGGTCCGCTCGTGAAGCCGGTGATTCTCAAGGGGAGCGCGCCGTGGGCGCATGCAATTGCCATGGAAGCAAAAGAGCATATTTTTCTTTTTGTTGTTCCGATGGCCGTTACCGCTTTGCTTCTTTCACGTCTTGACAATGCCGCGCTTGACTCTGCTGGATTGAGGAAGCCCGCAATTTTCTTGGCAGGCACATTGGCTGGCGTCGGCCTTGCGATAGGTCTTATGGGGTACATAATTTCTGCCGCCGCGCGCTGGGGAGTTTTATAACATGAACAAGCTCAAAACAATTTATGCATCAGCAGTGGCGGCAGCACTTTCGATTGTCACAACAACGGCGGTTACGATTGGCGGAGAATTATCATTGCCGTTTAAAAACTTGCTTAAAAGTTTTACGGGGCACCACTGGATCACAAAAAGCTGGCTCTCGATAATTGTTTTCGCAGTAGTATTTGTTGCAGTCCGCATTCTGTCAAAAAAAGAAAACGCGGCGCGCACGCGCCACGCGGTAGCAATGCTCGTATGGCTTACCGTCGCCGCCTCTCTGGTGCTGGCCGGTTTTTACATTTTTGAATACACGAGCCGTTGAAATTGGTTTCCTTAAATACGTGGACGGGGAAGATATTCGAACCGCTCATTGAATTTATCACGGTGCACAAAGATGCCGATATTTTTTGTTTTCAGGAAATTTTTCGCACGCCTATAGGGAAAAAGGGGAGCCACGGGGCGGGATGCCGCGCCGCAGGCGCGGCATTAGAAGTCAGCAGTCGGATTTTCGCGGAAAAAAGTTCGGATTTCGTTCAGCGTTTGGGAGCCAGGTCGAATTATTAGTAACAATATATTTATATGGCAAAAAGAGCTACAGGAATTAAACCACACAAGAAATCAAAACATTCTCATAAAACCAAAAAGAGGCTTGAAATCAAGCGATTGATGCTTGCAGAGAAAGCTTCTAGAAAAAGGTTTAAATAAAAACATTGATAGGTTATTTGTGGTCGCACTTTTTGGAAATATCACAGGAGACAATCTTGGCTATTTTCTATCAAGGAGGTACGGGGAAGAATTATTGCGATCCATCTTTCCGGTGGCTATTCCGGCGAGCCAGGAAAAATTCATATATTTATAGGAAAGTCACATGAGTTTTTTGCATTATTCTGTTATCGGGGTACTTGTGCCGGAGTTAATAAAGAAGGCGCCG
>Ga0155312_126_pt1 | contig 5506 bp, 3 predicted proteins | sample RifCSPhighO2_02_FD_106280 | JGI IMG/M metagenome (GOLD analysis project Ga0155312, IMG submission 106280) | Candidatus Ryanbacteria bacterium RIFCSPHIGHO2_02_FULL_47_25 | reverse complement strand
CGTCTTGCAAGGTGACTTAGGAGAAATCAAAAAATTGCTCAAAAATATCGGCTCGAACTTTACCGTTCGTGGTCAAAAATTCAATTTTGAAGCCGTCGGGATTTGGAAAGCTCTTTACGAAAACTTGCCAAATTCCACTTGGCGGGGTGGACGGGACTCGAACCCGCGACCTTCCGCGTGACAGGCGGACGCTCTAACCAGCTGAGCTACCACCCCAAAATTGGGGGCGTACAATATTCAGTTGTGTGCCGGCAGCAGGGATCGAACCTGCGGCCTAACGCTTATGAAGCGCTCGCTCTAACCACTGAGCTATGCCGGCACCGCGGTGACTTTACTAGAATAGAATACAAGAAATCCTTGTTCTCTGCAATATTTTTATTATATGATTCCGTCTAAAATTCCTTGTTTTGGAACGCTATCCGCGCTATAATAGCTCTACATGGAATTGCTTGAAACCCTCAAAAAACGCGCCCTTGAGACACTTGAAAAAGTAGCGGACGCGTCCGGTCTTGCGCAGTGGGAAATCGAAATTTTTGGCCGCAAACAGGGGGAATTGACTCGTCTTTTGCGCTCGCTTCGGGACCTTCCCGAGGCGGAACGGAGAAAGATCGGCGCGGGTGCAAATAAACTCCGAGAGAAACTTGAGGAGGAACTAAACAAAAAACGGGCATTTATCAAAAAACAAACTACCAAGCGCGAGCTCCTTAAAGAAAAAGTAGACATTACGTTTCCCGGCACTCGCCACAAACGCGGGCATTTGCATCCGCTTACTCAAATCCGGCTTACATCCGAACATATTTTTACCTCATTGGGATTTGCGATTGTGGAAGGTCCTGAAATCGAGACCGAATTTTACAATTTCGATGCCCTCAATATGGCGGGGCATTCAGCGCGCGATATGCAGGAGACGTTTTGGCTTGATAAATCTATACCCGGGAAGAATAGATATGTGCCGCGCACGCAGGTAACGGGAATCCAGGTGCGCTTTATGGAGCGGCATAATCCGCCTTTCCGTATTGTCTACAGCGGCACGTGTTTTCGGCGAGAAGCGACTGACGCATCCCACGAATTTCAGTTTGATCAGCTCGAATGTCTTATGGTAGATAAAGATATTACGGTCGCAAATCTTAAATATATCCTCCACGCGTTTTTTGAGAAACTTTTCGGCAAGGGAGTTGAGATTCGTCTTCGCCCAAGTTATTTTCCTTTTACCGAGCCGAGTTTTGAGGTTGATATTACCTGTATCGGGTGCAGTGGCCGCGGATGTTCTATTTGCAAACAATCTGGTTGGGTGGAGCTTTTGGGAGCGGGCATGGTAAATCAAAAGGTGTTTAAAGCGGCGGGATATGTGCCGCGCCAGTGGCAGGGCTTTGCTTTCGGCATGGGGCTCGACCGTATCGCGATGATGAAATACAAAATTCCCGACATCCGCCTCTTCCGCCAAAACGATATCCGCTTCCTACAGCAGTTTTAGTATTTATGAAATTTTCCTACTCGTGGCTTTCTGATTACGTAAAAAGCATGCCGGAGCCCAAAAAGCTTGCGGAGCTTTTTACTCTTCGCGCATATCAAGTAGAATCGATCGAGAAAAAAGGGAGCGATACGGTTTTTGATATTGAACTTCTTCCGAATCGTTTCGCCGATCTTGCGGGGCATATTGGCATCGCGCACGAAATTCATGCGATTTATGGATCAAAATTTCTTTTTCCAAAGCCAGATGCTCGCCGATCAAAAACACCTATTAAAGAATACGTGCGCGCTGCTGTTGAAAATGGCACAGCTTGGCGCTACACGCTTTCGTACGTCGAGGGGGTTTCGGTAAAACCCTCCCCAAAGAAAATTCAAGAGCGGTTCGCAGTATGCGGGCTCCGCCCAATTAATTCTCTCGTGGATGCCACCAATTATTTCATGCTTGATACGGGAAATCCCGCTCATGCTTTTGATTATGACAAGATTGAGGGTAAAACAATTTCAGTACGCCGCGCGAGACCGAGCGAAACGATGGAAACAATTGACGGCGCAGTGATCAATCTCATGAAAAATGATGTGGTGATTGCGGACGCGCGCGGACCGATTGCGCTTGCGGGCATCAAGGGAGGCAAGCGCGCGGAGATCACAAAAGATACAAAACGGGCGCTTATTGAGTTGGGGGTGTTTGATCCCGCGCGGGTCCGGGAAACAGCGCGCCGGGTCGGTTTTACAACGGATGCGTCAATGCGATTTTCACACTTGCTTCCCGCGCGTGTACTTGGGTCGACGGTTGAGTTGCTTATCGGGTACATTCAAAATTTTGCTGGAGGAATAGCCGCAAAAGATTCCGTAGATATCCATAAACCATTTCCTAAAATTATTCCCATTTTGCTTGATGTGCCCTATGCGTCGCACTTGCTTGGTGCGGTGCTTAGCGAAAAGGAAATTTTAACAATTCTCAAACGCATGGGCTGCTCTACCGTAAAAGGTAAAGCGAGAACGCTTATGGTTGCTCCGCCGCCATGGCGTGAGGATCTTAAAAGCTCCGAGGACCTTATTGAAGATATTGGGCGGATTTATGGAATCGAGCGTATTGAAGCGCGCCCTCCCCGAGCTCCGATGATATCGTCGGGACACGACGAGCTACATATATTTTCAGACCAATTGCGCGGGTACATGAAAGAACTTGGTTATGCGGAGGCCATTAACTACGCGCTGGTAAGTGAGGACGATCTCGCATCGATAGGCGAAGCGCGGAGCACTCTTAAGCTTGCCAATCCGCTTTCCAAGGAGTATGCCGTATTTCGTACGTCAATGTTCCCGGGTCTTTTAAAAAATATTAAGATTGGTACTCTTTACGAGCACTCGCCGCGGCTCTTTGAAGTTGGCCGCGTGTTTCGCCCCGCGCGAAACACGCCGGAAGAACACATGATGCTTGCGTGTATTCTCTCGGGCACGAAAAAGTCTGGCGGCCTTTACTACGAAGCGAAGGGAACTCTTGAAGCGCTTGTTGAGGAATGCGGACTTGATGATATTTGGTTCCGTGAGGTTGATCCAAAAGCATCCGTGTGGCCGTTTACTTTGCTTGGCACGATGCATCCCCATCGTTCCGCACAGGTAGAAATAGGGACGAAACGCGTTGGGTATCTTTTTGAAGTGCATCCTGATTTTCGCGCGCGCGAACCTGTGGTTTTTTTCGAACTCTCAATTCCAAATATTCTTGGTGATATTTCTCAAAAGCGGGAGTTTCGCGCCATACCTCGGTTTCCCGCGATGGTTCGCGACCTTTCTGTTTTGGTCCACAAGGACGAGCGCGCGGATAGTGTGATAGACGTTATCGAAAACTCGGGTGGGCAGCTCTTGGCTGATGTTGATTTGTTCGACTACTATGAAGGGAGTGGATTTGGCGAGGATCGAAAGAGCCTTGCTTTTCATTTAGTCTTTCAATCTTCAGAACGGACATTGAAGGATAAAGAGGTTTTGGATAGGATTGTTGTCATTAAACGCGCCCTTGGGGAACGGGGCTGGGAGGTAAGGGAATAATATGTCACGGAAGAAAAACGATTCACAATTATATGGCGCGAAGGATATCTACGTCTTAGAAGGCCTTGAACCAGTCCGGAAGCGGCCCGGCATGTATATTGGCTCGACCGGCGTTGACGGCCTCCATCATCTTATTTGGGAGGTTGTCGACAATTCTATCGATGAAGCCATGGCGGGATTTGCGAGCAATATTTCCATTACTCTCATGTCTCAAAATCGCGTACGCGTGGTGGATGACGGGCGCGGGATTCCTGTTGATTACCACAAACAAACGAAAAAATCCGCACTTGAGACGATTATGACAACCCTGCACGCTGGCGGAAAGTTCGGTGGGGAAGCATATAAAGTTGCCGGAGGGTTGCACGGCGTTGGCATCTCTGTGGTAAATGCGCTCTCCGTGTGGGTAAAAGTTGAGGTTTGCAAGGATGGCCATATGTACGAACAGGAATATGAAAGGGGCAAAGTGAAAACCAAGTTGAAGAAAGCGGGGGCGTGCGGGGGTTCGGGCACGGCCGTCACATTCGAACCTGATCCGGAAGTTTTTCAGACCATCGCATTTGATTGGAGCAAAATATTGGATCATATTCGCCAGCAAGCGTATCTTAACAAAGACCTTCGGATTGTTGTTCGTGACGAACGAATAAAAGAAAACTTCCTAGTTTATTCTTTCTACTTTGAAGGGGGTATCGGCTCGTATGTTCGGTATCTCAACAAGTACCTTCAAAAAAAACACGAGACTGTTTTTTACGCAGCAAAGGAAGAAAAAGATATTATGGTGGAGATTTCGTTGCAGTATGCAGATGATCTTTCAACGCGCGAAATTGGTTTTGCAAACGACATCCATACGCCGGAAGGCGGTATGCACATCACAGGATTCCGCACTGCGCTTACGCGCGTGCTCAATGATTATGGAAGAAGCAACGGGTATCTTGCGAAAGACGAAGATAATTTGACCGGAGATGACGTTCGCGAGGGGCTCTCCGCGGTTGTTTCGGTAAAGATAAAAAATAAAGAGCTTCAATTCGAGGGTCAGACGAAAGCGAAATTAGGCAACCCCGAAGCGCGGGGCGCAGTTGAAAAAGTTTTCGGAGAGGCGTTCGTCGCGTGGCTTGAGGAGCATCCCGGGGATGCTCGGGCCATTCTCGAAAAAGTGATTCTTGCCGCAAAAGCGCGCCGGGCGGCAAAAGCGGCAAAGGAAACAATATTGCGCAAAGGCGCGCTTGAAGGGATGACGCTCCCGGGAAAACTCGCCGACTGCCAATCACGGGAGGCCGCGGAGTCCGAACTCTTTATTGTAGAAGGTGATTCAGCAGGTGGGTCGGCAAAGCAAGCGCGCGACCGTAGAACGCAGGCGATTCTTCCCTTGCGAGGAAAAATATTAAATGTGGAGCGCGCGCGTTTGGATCGGATGCTTGGCTCTGAACAAATTAAAAATCTTGTTATTGCGCTCGGCACTGCAATTGCCGAAGAGTTTGATATTGGAAAAGTTCGCTACCATAAAATTATTATCATGACTGACGCGGACGTGGATGGCGCGCATATTCGGACGCTTTTGCTTACTCTTTTTTATCGATATTTCCGCCCGCTTATTGAAGCGGGATATATCTATATTGCGCAGCCGCCTCTCTATCGGATCCAGAAAAACCGTGAGGTGCGTTATGCTTTTACTGATACAGAACGTGATGGAATTATCCGGGAACTACAGAAACTGAAGATCGAAAAAGCAAAAAATAAAGAAGATAAAGGAGAAGACTCAACAGTTGAGGCGGAAGAAGATGAATCTGTTCCTTCCGAAACTTCGGGGGAAATAAAAACCAAGGGCATATCAATCCAACGATACAAGGGTCTTGGCGAAATGAACCCGGAGCAATTGTGGGAGACCACCATGGATCCCGAGCATCGAATAATGAAACAGGTGGGCATTGAAGATGCAGAGGACGCGGAACATATTTTCGATGTTCTCATGGGCTCGGAAGTCGCCCCGCGCAAAGCT
>Ga0155312_101_pt1 | contig 7913 bp, 7 predicted proteins | sample RifCSPhighO2_02_FD_106280 | JGI IMG/M metagenome (GOLD analysis project Ga0155312, IMG submission 106280) | Candidatus Ryanbacteria bacterium RIFCSPHIGHO2_02_FULL_47_25 | reverse complement strand
TGCTAAAGCCGTTACAAGAGGACTCCAAGAGGCGGGATTTTTAGGTGCGCCGATTGTTGAAGATCCGATTCAAAATCCAGGATATATGATTCACTTGTGTGAGTACGAAACAGTGTACGCAATTTCCGCTACAAAAGAGAATCCTACAACTCAAGACATTAATTATATAAAAAAGACTTGTTCTGGGAATGATGCTTACACAACTTACGGCAAGAATTATGCAGTATCCAATAAAACTTACTAGCAAGAAAGGATTTATCAAATCTCCGCCACTCAAACTCATAATCGATTGACACACCGGGAGTGTCAATTGGCTAAAGCGGACAAACGAGAAATGAGCGGAGTTCCCATAAAGCAAATGCTACGATAGTTACAACCGCGATAAAGGGTATCGATTTGGTTCTTGGCTTATTCAGCTTCTGTATGTAAATAATTTCTACGGCGAGTAGTAGGAAATACATTGGAAGCCAGATATTTTGTACGACTTTCCTAGTAGTCTGTTTGCTTGCGAGCAATGTAAAAAAGTTTGATTGCTCGGTTTGTGGCGACGAGAACGCATCATTTGGTAACTGCGGGGATGTTGGCTCAAACGATGAATCACATTGCAACGTAAGCAACAAAACTACGATAAGTGCTGCTAACAATAAATACCTAGAAACTCTGAGCATTAATTATTTACTCTTGATCTTTAAATACTCCCCGAGCGACTTGAATCCTTCCATGAATTCGACTCAACTACTCGACATGCCATGTCTACATGCCATGTCTAATAGTTTAGATTAGGGTGTTTTTCATATATATATTCTAGCATTACGCGCACCATAGTCAATCGCCACCGAAACCACCTCACTGGTCGAGGGTTTTCTGAAGGAGATTAAGTAGCCAAAATTATTTAAACCATTCTTCCTTTTGGATTCCGGATTGGCGGATAATAGAATTCATTATACGAGGGCCAAATGCCTCTGGTCATGCGGCAACGAGGTTCCTCGTGCCGACTTCAAAAATAGCTGGCGGTAGCGGCATATGTTGCCCCTGTTGCCACATATGTTCGTACTCGGGGTCTGGCTCCTGATTTAGCGTGCTTTCAGCTTTTTTACCAATTTTTTGAGCAGTTTCCACGTATCCCGCAATAGCTTCGTTTAGTAGAAAAATGACCTCTTCGGGATTATTACCCGACTCTACAATATTAAATTCAAGAGCTGCGCCGTACCACGTGTCGTTCTCCTTAAAAATCACGTACCGTACTGTGCCGCCCCCAAGAGTGTTTTGCATGTTCTTATTGTAACAAATGTAAAACCTTATTGCAAAATACCACCGAAACCGCCTCACTCGTTGAGGGTTTTTTGAAGGAGATCAAATAGCAAATTGACACACCGGGAGTGTCAATTTAGTAAATCTTGTTTGTGAGATTGTAAAGTGGCGTTATCATTTGCGCCGCGATCAGGTAGTATGCGAGAGAAAAAAACAAGAAATTCCCGAGAAAGAAAATAAGAAAGCGCTTCAACGATATCCCACTTCTTTTTGCCTTCACGCCCAAGGTGATACTGGCACCAGCGACGAGAATTGCTATCGCAAACGCAAACCAAACAATGATCATATTTGGACCAATATCTTGAAAATTAGTAAACACGGTCCGCAAATTAGGCACAACAACCACTCCTAAATATAGGAGAAGCGCGAACTCAAACACACCTTGCAAAATGAGTAGTATCGATGCCGCTTTCATAATTTTTTGCATGAGTAAAATCTTGACTCCATTTTTTGCCTTTCAAGTATTCGCTAAGAAACCGACTGACACTCCGGCGTGTCAATTTCTACCAACTAAAATATCTCGGTAAGAACCGTCGCAAGACCCCAGACCAACTGTGAAAGGAGAACGAGCAATATCGGCCCAAGGATACTCCAAATTGCTCTCCGCTTCAGTCGTTTCTTTTTTATATTATCCGGCTCCTCTCTCGCCTTAACAGCAAAGAAAATACAAAAGGGAATGCCTATAATAAACCCGAGTGTGCCTACTGCGACTAATCCTTTGAGAACAATGTAAAACATAACGTGTAATTATTAAAAAACATCGATCACCAACCAAGAAGTTGCGTGAACGGTGTAAGACCTGTCGCGGTGAGATACGAAGATGCTGGCGACATTGAAACCGAGGGTTGTTTCATCACATCAGTATCAAGAAACTTTCCGAAAAGAAGCGCAAAAATCGCAACGAAAAATATCACGAACAGAATAATACCGACCACGCCCAGAATTGATAGAGCAGTGAGCTTCTTCTTGATTGCATGTTCTTCGTCGCTCGCTTGTGTCATCTCGCCTTTGATATTTCTAAGCGCTCGATACAAAAAGTAGACATAAGCCAAACCAAACGGCAGAATAACTAAATACTGATAGAGTAGAGCAAACACGCCGTAGAGTATCTGAATCGGAGATCCTTGAGTTCCAATCAACGAAGATGGTTCTGCCGGAAATGGCTTATCAAATACCCCGAGCGCAACAGCGACCAAACTAAAAATAATCAACGGTAAAGCCACAATTATCCCGGAAGCAAGCAAACGCCAAAAAATCTGTAAGCCGAACCCGTGCGCGTAGTGCCAACTCCCTGTAAGCGCCGACATACCACGCCGCCCCTCTGCAAAAAGCACAATGAGCGCGAAACTCAACCAAATGCTCACGATAATCCCCGGAATAACCAACAGCATCATGCCACCGAATGTTGAAATACCTACCAGGAAACCAACCCACATAGCTGGTAAGAAAAATCGCAATGCTTTACGATAGGCTCCACCGACACCTCCAACCGGCTCGCCATTTTCTACCACAGTGTCAATAATCGTATATTGCATAATCATTATAGCGAGGAAGGATACAATGGTAAGCGAGATCTGTATTCCACCAGATGCGATAAAAAACGGCGAAATCAAATCTGTAAGTTTGAGTAAAACCGGAATAACTGCAATGCCTATAAACATCGCCAAATGTGCGTGGTAGAAGCGCCAAGCGGACGACAACAGTTCATTAACGGTAGGAAGTCTTGCTGGTGCACTGGGAACTGTTTGAATATTTTCCATACGTGTAATTATTTACTTTTACCTTTGAGATATTCACCAAGCGACTTGAAGCCTTCCATGAATTCTACGGGGAGGGCGAAGATGACGGTTTTTGAGGGATCGGGGTTTATTTTTTCTATGGTGGCAAGTGTGCGTAGCGCGAGACCACCGGGGGTGGCGGACAGACGCTCAGCCGCCTGCGACAGTTTTTCTGCCGCTGTAAACTCTCCTTCGGATCTAATTATGACAGCTCTTCGCTCGCGCTCTGATTCTGCTTGTTTTGCCATAATACGTTTCATATCGGCAGGAAGTTCGATATCTTGAATTTTGATATCGTGGACATTCACGCCCCACGCTTCTGTTGCGGCGTCAACAATTTTTTTAATCTCTTCGGAAATCCGCTCGCGCTCGGAAAGAAGCGGGTCAAGCTCGCCCTGCCCAATGACATCGCGAAGTGCGGCCTGCGCGTATTGCGAGACCGCAAGCGCAAAATCTTTGATGTTGAGAATAGCTTTTTCGGCGGAAACCACCTGAAAATACACAACCGCGTTGATACCTACAGGCACATTGTCTTTGGTAATTACTTCCTGTTGCGGAATATCGATCGTGGTGATACGCATATCAAGCATGATCATTCGCTGGATGCCCACCAAAATCCACGTGAGACCCGGCTGGCGCGTGGATGTGTATTTGCCGAGTGTGAGCACAACTGCGCGCTCAAACTGGTCAACAATCCGCAAGCCCGAAATAAACACAAAAGCACCGACAATTATGACAGACCAGAAAATTATCTTAGTAACAGATACAAGACCTAACTGGGCCAATCCATAACCAACAGCCGCAATCGCCAAAACAAGAACAATAATAATCGCGATCGGATTTGTCGAGTGATTGTTCATACTCTTACAGTATAACCCCGTATGCACAAACAATACAAAGCCCGCCGAATCTTATCGGAAGGGGTTTTGTATTATTTGTCTTTCGGGAGAATCCTATACATGCCCGTGCTACAAACGGCACACTTGCCTTTTGCCGCCGGACGACCGGGTTTAATCTCAACCCGCTCCACATTCTGCATTTCGCGCTTTTGCTTGCACTTCATGCAGTGACCCATGGTTTTTTCTTCCATATCGTAATTATACCATAGAACATTAATCCGCAAAACCCTGTATTTTATGGAAAACTAGAGAATCCATCGAAGGCCCCGCGTATCCCCGCGGGGTGGACCCGCCCATTATGGCGGGTAAAAATCGTGAGTTAAGGCCTCCACGATTAACAGCTTTTTACCCGCCTTTGGCGGGTAAGATCGACCTCGTAAGTGAATTCCCTCGCCGCTTGCGCGACTCGGGATTTCGTCCCGATCCCGGGACTCAACCTTACTAGGAGAAAATCCACGCACAGCTTCCGCTACGCGTGCCTTGTTACGACTTAGTCTTTGTCACCGAGCTTGGCGTAGTCCCAGTCGAGCTGGCGACTTTGGCCACTCCCGGCTCCCCTGACTTGACGGGCGGTGAGTACAAGACTCGAGAACGTATTCACCGCAGTATAGCTGACCTGCGATTACTAGCGATTCCAACTTCATGGAGTCGAGTTGCAGACTCCAATCCGAACTGGGGCCGACTTTGATGGGATTGGCTCCGTCTCGCGACTTCGCAACCCATTGTATCGGCCATTGTAGCACGTGTGTAGCCCAGGGCATCAGAGGGCCATGCTGATTTGGCGTCATCCCCACTTCCTCTCCCCGCCTACATCTACAAAAATTTATAAACGTAGGCGGGGAGCGGTCTCAGCTGACACGTATAACAGCCAACGGGGGTTGCGTTCGTTACCCCACTTAAGGGAACAGCTCAAGCCACGAACTGACGACAACCATGCAGCACCTGTTCCGCCGTCCTTGTGAGAAAATTTTCCTTTCGGAAAATCGTCGTCGGAATTTCAAGCCCTGGTGAGGTTCTTCGTTTACCGTCGAATTGAACCACATGCTCCACCGCTTGTGCGAGTCCCCGTCTATTCCTTTGAGTTTTAAGCTTGCGCTCGTACTTCCCAGGCGGATGACTTAACGCGTTAGCTTCGCCACTGAAAGGGTCGATACTTCCAATAGCTAGTCATCATCGTTTAGGGCGTGGACTACAAGGGTATCTAATCCTTTTTGATCCCCACGCTTTCGTGCTTCAGGGTCAGGTACGCGCCAGCGAGCTGCCTTCGCCTTTGGTGTTCCCCATGATATCAACGGATTTCACCCCTCCACCATGAGTTCCACTCGCCTCTCGCGCCCTCAAGTTGTGCCGTTCCCCGCCCAGCCTTCATGTTAGGCATGAAGATTTAAGGTGAGGCTAACACAACCCCCTACGCACCCTTTACGCCCAGTAACTCCGGACAACGCTTGGGCCTCTCGTATTACCGCGGCTGCTGGCACGAGATTTGCAGGCCCTTATTCTGCAGGTACCATCATTGTGTTTTTCCCTGCCAAAAGCAGTTTACATCCCGAAGGATTTCATCCTGCACGCGGCGTCGCTCGATCAGGCTTTCGCCCATTGTCGAAGATTCTCGACTGCTGCCACCCGTAGGTGTACGGACCGTGTCTCAGTTCCGTCGGTGGGGATCACGCTCTCACGCCCCCTAGCCGTCATCGCCTTGGTAGGCCGTTACCCTACCAACAAGCTGATAGCCCGCAGGCCGTTCCCAAAGCGGATTGCTCCTTTCGTCCCTCGATTACTCTCGAGACAATATCGGGAATTAGCCCACCTTTCGATGAGTTATGCCCGACTTTGGGGTACGTACCTACGTGTTACTACCTCGTCTGCCACTAATTCATTTTAGTTATTGCTAACAAAAATAAATCCGTTCGACTTGCATGCCTTATCCACGCCGCCAGCGTTCGTCCTGAGCCAGGATCAAACTCTCATTGAGAATTTATCTGGACTCGCTCCACCGAAGTGGAGCGTATCACTCACTTCGATGGATTCTCTATTTTTCCAATTCTTCAACTTTGTTCAATACACTACGAGTGATACTGAACGAGTCAAAGTATTTTTGGTGCTGGTATTTAATTTTCAATGTTCTCTCAAAATAAACCCGCGATTGCCTTCAGCGTACAAAAGCAATCGCGGATTTACTGACTCATTTTTCAAAATGTATTATGCGTTCTTCTCCATTGGTTTTATTCCCCTGTAAAGCAGTATAAGCCCCGATAAGACCCCTGTCAACCTTTCAATACCCCCTTATAAGCTTTGATTTTCAATGATTTTTTGATACTCCTTTGCACTCGGGCGGACCTTACGTTCAAGCGTCTCATAATCCATTTCTACAAGACCGAAGCGCGGCGCGAACCCCTTGTCCCACTCGAAATTATCAAGAAGTGACCAGTAAAAATATCCACGCACGTCCGTGCCCTCGCGCATCGCTTTTTGCATCGCCTCAACATGATCTTTGATAAATGCCGCGCGCTTTTCGTCTTTAGTATCCGCGATGCCATTTTCAGTCACATATATTGGCTTCTTATAACGCGCGGCGTCTTTCAATACATGATAAAATCCATCCGGATCAATCGACCATCCCATATCGGTTTTTTCTTTCATATCACGATCAGAAAAATAATAGTTGATACCAGTAAAATCCTGATATTTTTTTATTGAGTGAAGAAAGAAATGATTATATATATAATTCTTTAGCCGAGCCGGAACCCGCGTAAAGTAAATCATATTGTGCGCGATGCCAATTTCTGATCCAGGGTTCGCTGACTTGATAATTTTATACGCGGCGATGTGCGCTTGTGATAAGTGATGATTTGATACGATATATCGTACTAAAGAGCGTTCGCCGGGAGGCCAGTCGCCTTTCCAGTATCCGTGACCAGTATAAACATTTGTCTCATTGAGTGTGATCCAAAACTTGACTAAAGGAGATCCGACCTCCCCGTTGGAGGTCGGATCTCCAAGTGCAGAAACAACTTTCTCAACATATCGCGAAAAATATTTCGGCGACTCTTTCAACGTCCACCCGCCGCAATCACGAAACCAAAGTGGTACCGTCCAATGCCAGAGCGTCACAAACGGCTCAAGCCCGCGCTCGCGAAGGGTAGCGATGACATCGCGATAGTGCTGGATCTCACGCTCATCAAATTTTCCTTCTTCGGGCTCAATGCGCGACCACTCGAGTGAAAACCTATGTGCGTTGTGACCCAAAGATTTTGCAATATCAAAATCCTCGCGAAAGCGATTATAGTGGTCGCACGCGCGCCCCGATTGTTCCAAACCGCGCGTTTTTTCAAATTCGGACCAATCATTGTGATTTCCGCCTTCAACTTGATGCGCAGAAGTCGCAGCGCCCCAGAAGAAATTACCCATGATCAACAGCTTTTAGTTTTTCCTTAAAAATCTCCCATATTTCTGGATGACCATTCGCACGGAGCCAATACCACCACTCTACCCCCCACAGGTAAAAAGTATCAAACCCCGAAGCTTCGGCGTACTCTAAGATTCCGCGAAATTTTTCGGGATTGACGACCGTATAATGTTCCTCGATCGTTGTCTCCTGAAGTGGTCTTGAAAGCCATGGCTCACCTTGAAGTTCAATAACAATCATTTGTTTCTGCCCAACAACCAGTTCGGTAATCGCCCGCTTGAAACGGAAAAATGAAGGTGGTAAAGGATAGGTAAGTTCACCAACAACCTTATTCCATACAGTGCGATACATCGTAGTTCCAAAAATATCCCCGCGGCGCGCGGCGCGAATCCAAATCGAAAGCTCTCCAGAATCTGTAACCAAAATGGGCCGACCTCCATCAAGAGAGCGAACAAGAGCGATGCCCGCGTCGACGCTCTTTGCTCCAAAATCAGGACACTCGCCAAAGGGTAAAAATGG
>Ga0155312_117_pt1 | contig 7976 bp, 9 predicted proteins | sample RifCSPhighO2_02_FD_106280 | JGI IMG/M metagenome (GOLD analysis project Ga0155312, IMG submission 106280) | Candidatus Ryanbacteria bacterium RIFCSPHIGHO2_02_FULL_47_25 | reverse complement strand
AAGTTGTGGTACTTCTCCGCTTCACTACGTGGATCGTCTGCGTAGATGATCCCGCTCGACAAGTTGATGAGCATTCCGAATCCACGACCATCTTGACTCACCATGACAGTCGCCTCGAGATCACCCTGTTGCTTCCCAATACCCGGGATGAGGAACGGCACATCGCCGACACGCGCTCGAACCTTCTTGGCTTCGACGGGATAGGTTGCTCCCACGACCAAGAGACAGTTCCCACTGTGCTTCCACTTCGTTGCCACGTTGAAGGCGACGCGCTCATAGAGCTGCATGGAATCGTCGCAGAGAACCTTGAGCCACTCATCCGCCGAAACTTCATCCGGCTTGGCACGCGGATCGAGCGTAAGTGTGTGGAGATCCTGGAATTCGCGCGCGCCGGGATTCGTTGTGCGGCAGAGAACGATGATGCCCTTATCCTCCCGATCGAGGAACGGGCGAAGCGCCTCCTCACCGAAATACGGATGCACTGTTACCGCATCCGCATCGTTCGCCGCGAAAATCGCTTTTGCGTAGGCCTTGTTGCTGTCGCCGATGTCACCCCGCTTTGCATCGAGAATGGCTGGCGTTTCTGGCACACACTCGTGGATGAATCGAATGATTTCCCCGAGTGCTCCTATCCCCTCTATGCCCTCCGCCTCGAAGAACGCGATGTTTAGCTTGTAGGCCGCAGCGACGTGAGCAGTCTTGCGAACCCGATCTTGACAGAACTTCTTGAACTGCGTTCCCGGCGTTATTAAGGGTAAATGCCTGGTGCCCTGCGGCTGGAATTCTTCCGGCAATTTCTCCATCAAGGGATCGAGCCCGACACAGAGAAACTTGCCCTCGGCCCACTTGGCCTCCAGTAGCCCCCGAAAGTTCCGCTGTTCCATTGCCTTATTCTCCCTTCGTAAGAACGTTGAGCCAGAACATCCAGCCCAATCTGACAATCATGCTAGCACGAATGAGAATATTTGTTCAGCAGAAAACTAAAAAAGTTTTTCTTGTTTCTTGAATTGTGCAAGCGCCTTATCGGCCGACTCGCGGTACGCGCAAAATTCGCAATCGACGCCTGAAGGCGGCAAAGAATCGCTTGTGAGCAATTTTTTTATATCTTTGAGTGCGGGCTCAACCCACGAATCGTCTCCCGTATAAGGAATAATCTTTACATCAAACTCGAGCTTGCCGTCAAATGCTTCGCGGTCGCGCTTGCCATTTGCATAGACAAAATATCCGATACTAGAAACTTTAAAATTATTCTTGCGAAAGAGCCACTGATATATTTCCATCTGGCGCTTGTAGCCAATCTGCCACTCGGCATCAAGATTTACTTCGCTGTCTTTTGCGGTCGCCTTGTAATCCACAATGTGCAGTTCATCTTTCGGATTTATCCATACATCATCAATCGCGCCAGTGATAAGCAAATTTGTTGGTTTATGCAAAAACTGCGCGCCGACAAAATTCTCGCGCCAGCGGTCAAGTTCCTCGTGCGCGAACGGCACGGCATCAATTTTGTAGTGCGCCATCAGCGGATGCGCGTCACCTTTTGCGCGGTGAATGTCAAACTCTTTTTTGAGCAAATGGTCAACCGCCGAGTTAAGATTAAATGGGTACCCTTCCGGCTCCCCCACGCCAAGTCGCCGATCAAGATAAAAACAGCGCGCGCAGCGCATAAAGTTTTCTATCTTTGAGCGCGACAGCCGAAACGCCCCCGCTGCAGCAGGGTCAAAAATATTACTTCTTCGTTTGTATGTCATCGAGAACTTCACCTGCGTGGAGCGCGGGTTTTACCTGCTCGTATATTTTTGAAATTTTTCCATTCCGATCAATCAAAAATGACGTGCGATTCGTGCCCATATATTCTCTTCCCATAAATTTTTTCTTTCCCCACACGCCGTATGCTTTTACAACTTTTTTGTCTTCATCGGAGAGAAGCGTAAACGGTAACTCATATTTCTTGGCAAATTTTTCGTGGCTTTTTACAGAATCAACAGAGACACCGAGCACAACGATTTTTGATTTTTGAAAACCCGAGTAACTATCACGAATTGTGTACGCCTCGGTTGTACATCCCGGCGTATCGTCTTTCGGATAAAAATACAATAACACCCACTTGCCTTTGTAATCTTTGAGCGAATGTTTTTTACCTGTTTGATCGGGCAATGTGAACGCCGGCGCTTTCGCGCCTTCTTTAAGATGAACCATTTTACTATCATACGGGGCTCGCGCCCGAAAGACAAATAGTTTGACAAACCTTCAAAAAAAAGATTTTCTGAAGTGGGTTAGTAATTTCGACAGAGGGAGGTACGATGCCCTACGAAGAGAAAGGATCGCCGTGGATACGCCTCGCGATGCTTGGTGTTATCGTCACCGGCTTAGCGATAGCGCTCGCGCGGCTTATCACCACAGGATACGACTAGACCGAGGTAACCAACGCCCGGCAACCCCCCGGTTTTAACCAACCTCGGGGGATTTTCTTATTCAGCTAAAAATTTTCTAACGTGGCGATATATTATAGGTTTCGTAAAACGCGCAACATGATGCCCACCACGTTTATAAAGAACAAGTCTTGCGCCTGTTGCTTTGGCAAACTTTTGCGTCGGCTGCCATGGAACTACATCGTCATCCTGCGCATGAAAGAGTAAAACTTTCTTGCCCTCTATCTCTTTTGCGTATGACGCGGGGTTGTAAAAATTGCCGCGGCCTTGTTTTTTCCAATCGCTCGAACGAAAACGATATGCCTCACCAAAGGCATTGCGAGTAAATTTTTCAAGCCGCGGCTGCGTTTCTTTTGTCTTTTGTTGTGCGCGCCACTCAATGACGCCAGATGCCGCAACAATTTTTGTCACACGCGGATCGCGCGAGCACAAGAGTGCCGCTGGCCCACCGAAACTCGAGCCAAAGATATAGAGTCTTTTTGGTTTTACACGATACCGTTTCCCGTCGAAAAAGCTGATAAAACCCCTCGGAAGTTCATCAATGATATCTAAAATATCTTCGTGCGGCGAGCGTGCAAGAAATTTACCTCCCGATTCCCACGTGCCGCGATAGCGCGGGGCGAACGTCCAAAAACCTTTTTTAGAGTAAAATTCAAGGAACTCGCGCTTGGCGGGCACGCTTGGCATCCCCGAGCAGAAAATAATCACCTTGCCAGTATCCCTGCCGCGCGGGGGCAAAAATTCGGTGACGATCTCTTTTTTAAACCTTGTACGAAGCGCGTATGGCATATTCTTTGTGTTTTAGTTTTTGTATTTTTGCCCGCGGGGGATCCGGCGCACCACACCAAAAATGCGATCGCGAAAGGTTTTAGATTTAGACACGCTCAAGGAGCTTAATGAGAAGACGAACCGGAGCGCCCGCGGCGCCTTTGGCAAGATACTCGCCCTCCACTGCAGTCATCCGCGGAACCATATCTATATGAACCCATGGGTATCCCTTAATAAATTGCCACAAAAATATTCCGCCGGTGATTGTGCCGCCATATTTTGTTTTTCCCACGTTCGCAATATCACCGAATGTTCCCTTTACTTCAGCCTCATATTCTTCCCACAGCGGCAGGGGCCAAACATAATCGCCCGACTCCTCACCAAGTTCCCGCATCATTTTTTCGAGATTCGGGTCATCGGTAAGAATTGCGGACGCGTGCTGACCAAGGGCGCTTGCTGCGGCTCCGGTTAGCGTCGCCACATCCACAATAAGCTGCGGCTTGTAACGCTTTGAATATTCAAGGGCATCGGCAAGAATAATGCGCCCCTCGGCATCGGTGTTGAGCACTTCAATTGTTTTCCCGCTCATTGTACGAAGCATGTCACCGGGCCGATAGCTTGAACCAGAGGGCATATTCTCAACCGCTGGTATCAAACCGATAATATTTTTCTGAATTCCGAGGCGGGAAGCAAGAACAAGAGCATGAATTACAGCCGCGCCACCCGACATATCCATGTGCATCTCGTAAATATAATCAGACGGCTTTAAGTTGAGCCCACCCGTATCAAAGGTGACACCCTTGCCGATAAGCACAACAGGTTTGTCTGCCGGCTTCGCGCCGTGATATTCCATAATAATAAACTGGGGAATCTCCTGCGATCCCTGCGCAACACCAAGAATACCTCCCATCTTAAGGCGGCGAAGCTCTTTCTTACCGAGGACAGAGACTTGTACTTTTGTGCCTTTCACCGCATTTTTTGCCGCAGCGGCAAGAAGAACGGGAGTCATCTCGCCGCCCGGCGTATTCGCAAGCTCGCGGCACCGATTGACTTCTTGCCCGATAATCTGGCCGACGCGAATACCCTCTTGGATAGATTTATCGCGAAAACCTGTAACGATGATTATTTCTTCGACAAAGTCCCATCCGTCTTCAGGTTTCGATTTGTATTTCACGAATTCAAAATTCGCCATTTCAAAACTGATCGCGGCGAGCTCTGCAAGATCTTGCTTTGAATCATCAATATTTGGAAAATCAAAATCTGGAAAGCGCACCGCAAGCTTTTTGATTTTATGCGCCTTCGCAAGAAAAATAATTTTTCGGAAAAGTATAATAAGCTTTCGGCGGTTTACTTTCTCAAGATCTCCCGCACCTACAGACAAGGATTTCTGTCCTGTTGCGAGTTTTATAACCTCGTTTTCTTTTTTGTCCGAGACAGAAACAATTGCAATATCCAAAGCATGCGGCACTGCCTCCTCAAAAGTTACTTTGATCAACTTCATACACGCAGTATAGCATAGTTATAAATAAATTGAAAGAGATTGTATTCTGTGATATAATAATTTTCACCCTTTTATATGTTTCCTTCTTTTACCTCGATAGATTTCTCGTCCTTTCGTACACTGACCGAAAGTTTTTTCCTGTCAGATTTCTTCGATGTTGCAATAATTGCTATCTTTATTTATTCCGCGCTTATCCTTTTTAAACGGACGCGTTCACTTACCATTCTTGCCGGAATCAGCATTATCGTAGTGCTTTATGGAATATCGCAATTATTTCACTTGACGCTTACGTCCGTTGTTTTACAGTCATTTTTCGGCGTTTTTTTTCTCGTCCTCATCATCATCTTTCAGGAAGAAGTGCGAAGATTTTTTGACATCATTACTGTTTGGGGCACTCGCCAGAAACACATGGGCCGGGGCCTTGCCGAAAGTTTGATAATCGAACCAATCGTTCAAGCGGTGGTGAATCTCGCGCGCCACAGTGTTGGTGCCATCATCGTTTTTACCGGAAACGAAAATATTGAACGCCATATCAGTGGCGGTGTGATTTTAGACGGCATTATCTCACAAGAACTTGTTGAAAGTGTATTTGATCCACATTCTCCCGGTCATGACGGCGCGATGATCATCACGAAAAACCGCATCGTAAGCATCGGCGCACAATTGCCTCTATCTCAAAATCTTGACCAAATCGAGAAATCGGGCACGCGACATTCCGCCGCCCTTGGGATCGCAGAACGCTCGGACGCGCTTGCACTTGTTGTTTCAGAAGAGAGAGGAACTATCTCAATCGCGCAAAAAGACACAATGACAAAAATTTCGACGGCGCACGAACTCGCGCGCGTCCTTGGCGATTTCTATCATGAAAAACATCCGCAAAATTCGTATACGCTCTGGCAGAGAATCATAGCGCAAAATCTCATTGAAAAAATTATCGCCATCGGCATTGCCGTTCTCTTGTGGTTTTTTCTTGTATTCCAGGCAGGAACTGTCCAAAGGGATTTTGAGATACCAATAACCTACCGCGACCTTCCGCAAGATCTTGTGATAAGAGAATCGAAACCAAAAACAGTTGCCGTAACGTTGGGGAGCCGCGGGCAAACATTTGAACAACTCGACCAAAGCTCGCTTCAGATATCAATAGACGCGTCACGCTTTGCTTCAGGACAGACACGCATTCCCATAACTGAATCAATGGTTCGAAGACCATTTGCATTTTCAGTAATTGACATCAACCCAACAGAAATAGAAATCACTGTAGGCCATTACCAGAAACACAACGTGCCGCTTCGTGCGGTTACTCAAGGATCAGTGGCGCGCGGCTATAGGGTAGAAAATATCATTATCCAACCGCGAACCGTTTCGCTTTTGATACCTGAATCACGCGAAGTGCCAGCGTCAGTTTCTCTCAACCCGATTGACATAACCGGCCTTACCTCCACTATTTCAAGATCAGGACTGCTCTCGCTTCCCGAGGGAATACGCTTGGGAGAAAGCGGAAATCTTGATATCGCTGTCACTATTGTTATTCGGAGACAATAACAAGCGCTTGATATCCGCACGGTTACATGGTTTAATGTTTCTTGGATGAACGCTGAAACCCTTAAAGGGGTTCTAGTCGTTTCGAGAAACCCGAGAGCAGATGAGGAGGGGGTAATGCCAACAGTGAAAGAAAAGCTCAAGAAAGAGTTACAGGATGTAATTCCGCCACAGATACACCACCGGTTATCACCCGAGACGCTCCAGCTTATCCGCGTCTTGCGCCATCCAAAGATCAATGTGTTCGGGGACGTACACCGCGAGAAGTTGAACACCGACAACGGCTTGATTGTAGTCATGTGCTCCGACTGCGACCGCGCGTTCGACTCGCTCTTCTTCGTCGCTGGTCTGTACGCGAGCCGCCACAACCTCGTTGGCCGAGTGTTCTCGTGGTTCAAGCGACTCATCATGGTTCTTTGCTGGGCATACCTTCGGATCCACCCGCGAATCCATATCTTCGCGTGGCACGGAGGGCCATACCGCCTCGTGGCAGACTCGCCGATGAACAAAATGGGGCGCGCCGAACATTTTACCTTCCGTGACGAAATCATCGAAGCGATCGCCCTAAGGCACATCTACACCATCGTCTTGCTCGGCCACTGCGAATGCGGCAAGGCGAAAAAACATGAGGTCGGTCTCGAACAGGCAACGAAAGATCTCATGGAGGTGCGGAAAAACATCCTTAGAGAATACGAAAGACTTCGAGAGCAAAAGACAACCGACCTCGCGAGGGCTTCGAGCGTCCCAAATCCGAACGAGTTGGTTCCAACGATCGAGGTCGCCTGCATCACGCAGGTTGACTACGGAAAAAATGAGTGGTGGAGGCGCATTCGCCGGCGCAGCTATCACACCGACGCCGCAAACTGGACGCGCTTCCTCAAGCTCCGTTCGGGAAAAGTCGCGGCAGACCGCGAAACACAAGAACTGCTTTCGACGCTCTTCAGATAACACGGCAACAACCCAACGCGTGTGGGCCCGGATCTTGAAAAGATGCGGGTTTTTATTTCTTTATACGTGTTGTAACAATTCAAAGTCAGCATAAATACATTCAACCGTGATATCAGGAAATTGCTTTTGCACGCTCTCGCGTGCCCTTTGTAATTCGTTTGTATAAAAATCCACATCGGTTGACCCACCATACGCGCCGCATTCGGAGTGCGCCATAAGAATAATTTCTTTAGTATGGTGCAGTTTGATTGACTTTGCGATTTGATCGAGAAGATATGCGCGTGCGGGCTCATTTTCGGGGCTTGCAAGATCTTTTGCGCCGCCAGCAATTTTTACCAGATCAACATGGGCAAAATTTTGCTGTTTTATATATTCATCAAGCAACTTTGAAAACCGATCATCAAAGCACCACACGATGCACGCGTCGGCCGTGTAATGAGTTTTGTTTGATTGGAAAGAAAAAATAGTGTTCATGCTAGACACTTTAACAAAATTTAAAAAAAAAGAAAAAGCCCGAAGAGACCTTTAGTGTGCGCGGTAGTAGCGCCAGACGCTGATCGCATCGGGCAGAAGCAAGAGACCGACCATGCAAAGAACGAAACCCCCCGTGATAACTTCAATTATCTTATCAAGCATTTTTCACCTCCATCTTATCGAGGCCTCTACTTTAATATCTACTCTTGCGTGAGCGTAAGGTCAAATCATTTACTGCACAAGCACCGTAAGCTTGTTTGCTGGGCTTACTTCGAGAAAGCCGGATTGGATTGGAATTTCTCGGTGCTCGCCGCTTG
>Ga0155312_137_pt1 | contig 9165 bp, 8 predicted proteins | sample RifCSPhighO2_02_FD_106280 | JGI IMG/M metagenome (GOLD analysis project Ga0155312, IMG submission 106280) | Candidatus Ryanbacteria bacterium RIFCSPHIGHO2_02_FULL_47_25 | reverse complement strand
TGGAACTTTTTCAAGTTCGGTGGTTGCTAAAATAAACATCGCATGCTCCGGCGGCTCCTCAAGCGTTTTCAAAAGCGCGTTGAATGCTTCCTTGGTAAGCATGTGCACTTCATCAATAATATATACCTTGCGCTTCGCGTGCATGGGAGTAAAACGTACGGCATCTTTGAGCTCGCGGATATCGTCAATACCGCGGTTTGATGCCGCATCAATTTCAATGAGATCGAGCGCTTTGCCGGCGCTGAATTCAAGGCATATTTGGCACGAATTACACGGCTCGCTGTCGTCACCACGTTTTTCGCAGTTATATGCTTTCGCCAAAAGCCGTGCGAGCGTAGTCTTACCCGTGCCGCGCGTTCCTGAAAACAAGTATGCGTGCGAAACGCGGCCAAGACGCAAGGCATTTTTCAGCACCGTCACCACGTGCTCTTGCCCTACAACTTCCGCGAAACTCTTGGGCCGATACTTGCGATAGAGGACAACATGCTCGGACTTTTGCATATATTATATCCTACCATAGATTCGCTCATAAACCCGTGACCGGTGCACGATAACCAAAATCTTTACCTTTCGACTTTCGATACGAAAAATAACACGCCAATCACCAACTCGAAGTTTGCGATATCCGCTAAGCGATCGACGCAGCGGCTTACCATATATTTCTGGCGCGTGAGTAAGTTTGGACTCAATCGCTTTTTTTACTTTGCCCCGCCACGCGCCATTAAGTAGCGGGATGTCATCGCTCACTACACGTTCATGATACGTTATAACAAAATTTACGCCCACGCCTTTTTATGCGAGACAAATCTTGCGCTTTTAGTGTCGCGGCGCGAGGCGATGGCATCCCACACCTGATCTTCCTCAATTTCCAAAGCAATCCGAAGAAGATCAGCGGCTTTAGTGGCTTCTGGCATATCGTCACGGCGCGCAAGCGTTGTAAGTGCCCTTTCTAAGTCTGGAGAAAGACTAATATTAATGCGTCGTTTTGTAGTAGGCATAAATAAAGTGTATCAAAAGTGTATCACCCGTGTCAATACTACCGAAACACGATAAATTTGTATCCGAGGAAATTCCAGAAAAGCGATATGAGAGTTGCTGCAACTTTTGCCGCCGTAAGAAGCCGCACTTCGGTCAAGCCATTAAACGTTGGCACAAACGTTGTAACAAGAAACACTAACGCGCTGTTAATGCCGAGCCCAATAAGTGTAATAACTACAAAAGCAGTAAATTCTTTTTTCGTGGGGGGCGCCTTTTCGCTGAATGTCCACGATCTCTGCCAAAAATAACTGTTAATAATCGCGATAGTCGCGCTTACAACATTGAAATAAATAATCTCAACGCCACTATAAATACCCGTCCACACACTCAATGTCGTCACGATGCCGGTATCAACGGAAAAGTTCATGAGCCCCACAATGCCAAAACGTCCGAGCTGTTTGAGCGCAGTGATATGTGCAAAAAGTTTCGAGGCAACAATATAAGCAATCATCTCGCCGACCGGAAACAGAACAAACAACCACCATGGCGAAATTAAAATACCACCGAATGCAAGTGTTGTAGCGTTGTTAAGTAAAATAAGGCGAGCAAAAAAAGCCGTGATAAGCCCGATGATCGCCGCATACCAATAATCTTTTTTAAGCATGATACCGTCTACGAATTTCTTCCTCGAGCTCCGCGCGTGACCGCCCATAGGTAAGGCATGAGAACTTAATCGCGTCTTCCCGTATTTTCAGATCACCTTTTGCCGGAGGATATGTTTTCATATTGAACGCGCGGGAAGTCGTGCCATGTATCAAAAGTTTAACATAGGCATTATAGTTATCAATGTTCAAAAGGTCGCGTTCACCAAAGACTGGACTGAATTGTTTTGCCATAAACTCACCATCGTCCGATCCAACCCGAAAGGCAACCATCGAACCCGCATTGCCGAATACCGCTTTTTTAATTGCATCCTCAAGCTGACCAAGAAATTGGTGCGCGATAATAAGATCGAGGCGATATTTCCGGGCTTCTGAAAGGATCGTGGCAATTGATTTCGTCGTCACATTCTGAAACTCGTCAATATATAAATAGAAATCGCGCCGGCCCGCCTCGTCTTTAATATCAACGCGGGAAAGCGCAGCGATAAGAATTTTTCCCACAATAATAAGCCCGAGGAGAGCGGAGTTAAGCTCGCCCAAGCGTCCCTTTGAGAGATTAATCAAAAGGATCTTCCCGGAATCCATTGCTTCGCGGAAACGAATCGTGCTTCTTTCCTGCGCGATGATTGGGCGCATTATCTCATTTGCAAGAAACGTGTCAAACTTTGATGTCACATAAGGAACCATGTTCTGTAAACTTGCCTCACCCCCTGCCTTCTCGGCGATTTTCTGCCAAAACATATTGACTACAATATTCGAAGAGCGGCTTAACTTGTAATCGCGAAACTGCTTGTCGGCGAGCACTCTGCCCACTTCGAGCAGTGTGTTGCCTGACTGCGGATCTTCCATTACAAGCATCGTTGCGTTGCGAAAATATTGTTCAAACATTGGCCCGCCGGCAACCGACATATTGAAAAGTTTATTAAAAATATCAAAAAGTTCATTTACCACGAGTGATTTTTGTTCCGGATAGCGTATATCGTATTCAAGAAAATTGAGTCCGACGGGGCGCTCCGTATCACCCGGATCGATATATATGACATCTTCAATGCGTTCTCGTGGAATAAATCCCATGAGCGTATCTATCGTATCGCCGTGCGGATCGATAAAACACATGCCACGTCCCGCTTGGATATCCTGGCGTGCCATCTCTTTAAGGAGTGCCGATTTACCGGTTCCCGTCTGGCCGATGATATACACGTGGCGACGCCGATCATCTTCCGTAATATATACATCGCGTTCTTCGCCCCGATAAACGCTCTTTCCCAATCTGATGCCGCCTTCGGGTAAATTTACGGGAGGCGGCGCCTCCCGCGCTTTCAGATACTGCACATTCGGCTGGGCAAACCCTGCATACGGGAAATGAAAAATACTCGCAAGCTCACTCGCGCTTAAGTAAAGTAAACCAGCGCGGGAAAATAGCCGGAATGAAAATTCATAAAGGAGCCCCTCGAGCGCGCGGCCTCCAAGCTCTTCAAAAACAAGTTCATTGCCCTGTGGATTATCAAACTGCTGGAACGCCGCTTTAAGCCCCTGTAAAATCGCGCTACACTCTTCGGGTGTTTGGGCAGATACGACCAGACGAATCGTCACGTCAAATGCTGGCCGTGACGCTTTTGTTTCAATTTGTTTCGCCGTCTCTTCATCAACCGCCTTTGGTCGCGCAGCTTGCTGCTGAATTTCTTGCGGCGTTGACTTGTAAGCAATACTTTTAACGAATTCGCGGCCAAAACCGCCAAGCGCATCTTTAAGCATTTGCCCGGAACGCAACCTCCGCGCCGCTTCCTTGCCACGCGCGTAGAGCGGGCGGCGAGTGGGGCGCATGACAATTTGGATGGAAGCACCGTCTCCTTCTCTCTTCAACTTCGCAAACGCGCTCGTTATGGCTGCAAGCGGATCGTGGCCAAGTTCATTGTAGGTTCGAAGCGACAAAAGCGGACTTTTATTGAGAAACGCGACCGCCCCGGCACTCGCACCCGACGGATGAAAAATATTATAATCATGGCTCACTTCAATCTGCGCTGATGGAAAAAATGAATGGAGTTGGCTTGCAAAAAACTGGGCGTATATGCGCGGAAGCGCGGAATAAAAAACTACTTCCTCTCCAATATGAGGGAGGGCCGCCTCAAATATGACCGCGGGACTCCCAAATCGGAGCCGATGGAGCCATCCAACCCGCAATGCACCAAGCGCCGAATAAAACTGCTCCATGGCAACCATAATCTCTTTCGGTTCTCTTTTTTTTGTTTCTCCTGCCGGCGGATTCTCCTCTTGCGGCAGAAGAATCCGGTAAAGCACGAGATCAAGCGCGCCAGATAATTCGTAACGTTTGCGCGGGCGCAAAATCAAAATATAGAACAACACCGCACAAAACAGTATTGCGAAAATAAATACAAAAAACGATGCGATAAATATTTCACTCATGCGTCTCGATAACGCCTCGCTGCTTTAGATCATCGAGAAACCTTTCCACAAGCGCAATGTAAAATTCTTTAAAAAGATATGGGTTGTGCGTTCCGCGCGCCCGCTCGGCGGCCTCGAGAATTCCTTCTTCGAAAGCCGTCCGTACAAGATAACCGACATCGCGGTCAAGATCGTGTTTTTGTTTTTCTTCCGGGGGCGGTACCGGCTCCGACACATCACGGTATTCCGTGTGTTTCCGAAGCGTTTCTTCAATAATGTCACGAATTTCACGCTCCGGTTCTTGCCGCCTCTTTTCCTGAACCTCACGTTCAAGATATTCTCGTTCCTTTTCCGGAGTCTCAAATCTGATCCCCTTTTCCATGGTTCTTCCAGTATAGCATAGTGTATAATTAAGTCGTGAGGGAGCGATTACATATAGTGTTTCTTATTGGAATATTGTTCTTGGCGCTTTTTTTCCGCGTCTGGCGCCTTGCCCCGACAACAACCTCGAACCTGACGGTTCCGCCTGGTCTTTTTTCAGACGAAGCAATGAACGGGAGTAACGCCCTTGAAGCGCTTGAGACGGGCAAATTTAAAGTATTTTACCGTGAGAACAACGGCCGAGAAGGGCTTTTTATTAATCTTCAAGCTCTCTCAATACGCATCCTGGGTAACACCGCCTTTGCGCTCCGTATCGTAAGCGCGCTTTTTGGAACTGCGACCGTGCTTGCGGTTTATCTTTTCACCAAAGAGTACCTTCGAGACAACCACATAGCACTTCTTGCTTCGTTCCTTCTCTCGGTAAGTTTCTGGCACATTATGTTTTCCCGCATAGGATTCCGCGCCATCATGGCACCGTTTTTTCTTACAACGGGGCTCTGGCTCCTCTATGCCGTTTGGGATAGACGAAATGACCTCCATCATGCGCGCGTTCTGCTTGGAAGCGCTCTGGGGGGAATCTTCTTCGGGCTTGGATTTTATTCCTACATCGCCTATCGCGCTGCTCCCCTCCTCCTGCTGCCGGCGCTTGCACTTTTTGTCCAATCGGCTCGAAAAGAAAAAAATAACTGCATCATCTGCATTCCAGCGCTTTTTGTTTTCTTCGCATTTGTTGTAACCATACCGCTCACTCTGTATTTTCTTGACAACCCCGGCGATTTCTTGGGCCGAACGGGCCAAATTTCTATTTTTCAAAGCGAATATCCATTCTTTGCGTTCTTAAAAAATGCAGGGATCACATTTCAAATGTTTTACTTTTTGGGAGACTTCAATGCGCGCCACAATATTCCCGGAAACCCGCTCTTGTGGTGGCCGATCGCGGTATTTTTCACCATCGGACTCGTACTTGCGTTTCGAAAAAGATATTGGCTCCTCATCTCGTGGCTCATTGTGATGATGCTGCCCGTCGCCGTATCAAATGAAGGAATCCCTCATGCGCTTCGCTCAATAATCATGATCCCACCCGTTTTTATCATTGCAGCAATCGGTTTTGCGTCAGCTCTTGTAACCCTGTATCACTTTACACATTCGCGCTTCGTGCAAACAATAGTCACTGCGCTTGCTGTAATTATCGTAGTAGCGCATGTTATCCATACCTACAACACATACTTCATAGAATGGGGGGAAAGCGCGCTGACAAAAGAATCATTCGGTGGGAATCTTTACAATATCGGCTTATTCCTCAACAATATGCCGGAAGATACTCTAAAGTATGTCGTCACCGACGAAACGGAAACCATCGACCGCACAGGAAGGCCCATGTCGCTTGAACCAATATTATTTGCAACAGACACTTATCTTCCCCACCCCGAAGGATATAAAAATATTTACTATAAAACGACCGCACAACTTGATTCTCTCAACTGCCAAACGGACTGTATGATAATACCAATTCGCAATAGCTATGCGATTTTTGCTCTGGCGCGTAAAAAATACCCCAACCTCCAGTTTGACCGTTCGATCGAACAAAAATATCAACTCCTGGTCGCGCGGCCAAAATGAGCCCCTCACGATTTTTTGCAACAACAACCGTCGTACTACTCCTTTTTATTTCCGCCACGCTTGCGTATCTTGCGACGTGGAATAACAGCGCTATCTTTGATGAAACTGCGCATATCGGCGCGGGGTATGCATACCTCACCGAACGTGACTCGCATCTTAACCCAGAACATCCTCCGCTCGTAAAAGATATCGCGGCGCTTCCTCTCCTTTTTTTCAATCTCTCCTATCCGACCGATACCGACGCATGGAGTACCGAAGTCAACGGGCAATGGGATCAGGGGGGAGGGTTCTTATTTGAATTCGGAAATAATCCTGAACTTATTCTCCGCTCATCGCGTCTTCCCATTGTCATACTTTCTTTTCTAACCGGACTTTTCTTGTTTTTGTGGATCCGCAGCGTGTTTGGGAATAAAGTCGCGTTTCTTGCGACATTTTTCTTTGCTTTTTCACCAACCGTACTTGCCCATTCTGGCTTTGTCACAACCGATATCGCAGCAACCCTCGGTTTTCTTGTAGGCACCGCAACATTCGTTCGATTCCTTAAACAACAAACTCTCCGGCGCTTTACAGTGGCATCACTTGCGTTCGGCATAGCCCAACTTCTTAAATTTTCTCTTTTTCTTCTTGTACCTATCTATATAATTCTTGCTTTTGTCTGGCTCGTGGTAAGCGAAGATCTACATCCTCTAAAAAACTGGGTACGAAAAACTTTTCTACTCTATAGCCGCATCGGTGTTTTATTTGTTTTTGGAGCGCTGATTATATGGGCGGTATATGCCTGGCACGTATGGGATTATCCGCAAGAACGGCAGCTCCGCGACGCTCAAGTTCTTATCGGAGAATTTCGGCCGCATGCGTTTGTCTCGCTTGACCTTTGGCTTATTTCCCATCGCGCAACGCGTCCGCTTGGGCAATATTTGCTTGGCGTCATGATGGTATCGCAGCGGACCGCGGGCGGCAACAGCGCATATTTTCTTGGTGAAGTATCATCGGCTGGCTGGACACACTATTTTCCAACACTTTATTTTCTTAAAGAAACTCTGGCATTTCATATCCTCTCTGTGCTTGCGTTGTGCATTGCGATTTGGAGAATTGCGCGCACGCGCGATAAGTCACGAAAAGCAATACGCGAGTGGCTTGAAGACAACTTTATTCTTTTTGCAAGTATATTTTTTGTTGTTTTTTACTGGACATCATCTGTCACCAACCCCCTCAATATTGGCGTGCGACACGTACTACCAACCTTCCCGTTCATTTACCTTCTCGTTTCGCGCGAACTCACACTTTGGATATCGGGATCAGGACCATTGGTTAGAAACTCTTTAACAGCAACCGGCTATCTCCAATTTTTCTGGGCGCGTATTATAAAATCGCTCCCGAGAGTACTGTTTCTCATACTCATGATGCTCTGGATCACTGCAAGCGCGTTTGTAAACTTTCCCTCGTATCTTTCGTATTATAACGAACTCGCCGGAGGCACACGCGAAGGCTTCTGGTACGCAACAGATTCAAACTATGACTGGGGACAAGACCTCAAGCGGCTCTCGATAAAACTTTCCCAAGATTATCCTAACGAGAGAATATATCTCCATTATTTCGGCGGCAGTACACGTGACAACGGCGCACAACGATTTTACCTTGGCGAGAAATTTATTCCCCACTATTCCAGTTTTGGCCCGCCCCCACGGGGGTCGCTCTTCGCAGTGTCGGTAAACGAACTTATGGGAAACTGGGCGCGGCCGGTAAATGGATTTCCGCCGCCGAAAGCAGAAGACGCCTATCTATGGCTCAAAAACCTCAAACCAATCGATCGCGGAGGAACATCAATTTTCATCTACCGGATTCCCTGAATTTATAAAAAATCTTATTGCCCAGACGCAAATCAATATACTCGAGGTCTTTTACCCTCTCTTTTATTTCGCCCTGAAGCGCGATGTGTACGTTTTTATACGCATTTTCTAGATCGCCATCTTCGCGAATAAGAATTTCCCATCCCGCTTGGGCTTTTACGCGCAACGTCTCGGCGTTCTTGGAGATAATCATTTCAATAGTTCCAAATTCTTCACGCTCATTGAAAAACCGTGCGATTTCCATCCTACGCGGCGAAATAACCATATTTCCTATACGCGTGTCACTCGCGCTCTCATCCCGTATTTTTGGAAATGAATCTATTTGCTCGTTTGCAATATCCCGAAACGCGTGGGCATTTTCGTCAATCCACAAACATCTTTCGGGGTCGCCGAAACAATACAACCCCCATTCGCGGTACTCTACAATATCAAAACGAAGACCCGAAGAAAACGCACGTATCACACTCGCGCTCTGAATTGACGGAAAAGAAGACATGATCCCCTGACTTAATCTTTGGGGCCCAAAAAAGAAGATGTTGTCGCGGGGAAAGAGAATGACAAAACGTTCACGAAGGCGATCTTGTATATATGCGCGGAGAGCTTCTTCGTTTGTCCGTTCAAGTCCCGAAAATGTAATACGAGAAATCCGAAATTTCTCCCAGGAAAAAAATATACTAACTCCAGCCGCGAGAATAACGATGCCGAGAAAAACAAACGCGATTTTTTTCTGAATCCTTTGTTTTCTTTTCTGGCGACGCCGGGAATCAATTCTTGCCGAAAGCCGCGTTGTTTTTTTGTAGTAGCGATTTGCCAACATATGATTCGAGCACTTTTGGTACTAAGACGGAACCATCTTCACGCTGGAATTGTTCCAGCAAACTCATCAAAAGCCGCGGCGTTGCAACAGCGGTCGCATTAAGCGAGTGGATAAAACGCAATGTTCCTTCTTTGTCGCGGTAACGGATATTGAGACGGCGCGTCTGAAAATCATGAAAATACGAAGCCGAGTGTGTTTCGCCAAATATCTGCCGCGACGGGAGCCATGCTTCGATGTCATACTTTTTGACTTGTCCAAGACCAAGGTCACCTCCACAGTTTGCAACCACGCGATAGTAAAGACCAAGTGCCTGCATGATTTCCTCCGCGTTCTGGTTGAGTTCTTCATGTAGGCGAACGGAATCCTGGTGATCCGCACGGCAAAAAACTACCTGCTCCACTTTCATAAATTCATGGACCCGATAGAGTCCCTTGGTGTCTTTTCCGTATGCTCC
>Ga0155312_111_pt1 | contig 11296 bp, 10 predicted proteins | sample RifCSPhighO2_02_FD_106280 | JGI IMG/M metagenome (GOLD analysis project Ga0155312, IMG submission 106280) | Candidatus Ryanbacteria bacterium RIFCSPHIGHO2_02_FULL_47_25 | reverse complement strand
TAAGGGTGTGAAAATCTTATCGGATGTTTTTGGTTCCGACCATTGTCCGGTTGCAATGGAACTCGCCTGATTCGTATTGACTCCGGATGAAGTTTATTATTTGCCCCGCGCTTGCTGAACAGTCGAAAGCGCACTTTCATAGGGAACTGCTCCCCCGATGGTGAGGCGATTGCCGTCTCGTGTGATTACAAGAGAGTGTGGCGTGCCGCGCCCGCCGGTGGAACTTGCTTCTTGTGAATCGTTTTGGATTTTCTGCAAAATTTCCGGTGACGTCCTGCATGATTCAAATGCGTCTTTTTCAACCCCGAGGGTATTGGCAAGTTCAATATAGAGTGCATCCCCGAGCCGGTTTTGATTATCAAAGAGAGCATCCGCGAAATTCCAGAACACGTCATTCCCCGCGATGCGTCCCGCGCATTCAGCAGCAATTGCGGCACTCTCTGCGTTCTCGTGTATCGAGGTTAGCGGAAAATGCCGATAAACCCATCGAACATCGTTGTTTTCTTCAACGAGTCGCCGCATTGTGGGGTGGAAACTCTTGCAGTAAGGGCATTGAAAATCAGAGTATTCCACAATAGTAATTGGTGCGTCGGGATTACCTCTGATGAAGTCACTATCACTTACGTCGCGAAAGCTCCCTGCGGGTGCCGGCGCTTCAGGGCTGCTGCTCCCAATTCGCGCAAGACCTCTATTCCCGGTGTTTCCTCCGTTTGAAAGATACACTGCTCCTGCGATTAATACTCCCGCAACAACAATGGCGAGCGGAATGCCGATCGTGCTCTGCGGCTGTTTTTCCCGTGGTGGTTCTTGTTGTTTGTCATCCATACATTTTATTTTTACAGCGTGTGTTCGACACTGTCAAGCAGCGAAACATTTGTTATGCGCCGCACGTGTATTACAATGGTAGTATGAATCCGCTCACGTTTGAATACCGGGAATCAGCGCTTGTTGACGATGTAGATATCGCGCATACGGCGTCAGCGCTTTCTGAATATCAGAAGCACCTCCAGAACGTTTCCCATTCTGTGGGATATGATTTTGCGGAATCATCTATTAATCTTCCGTTTGATACCGAACTTCACCAGCGCGTGGCAGATTGCGCGCGCGATAAGGATACCGGCAATCTCAAGTATATTATCGTCGTTGGTATCGGAGGTTCAAATCTTGGCGCGCGCGCGGTCTATGAAGGGCTCCGAGGCATTATCAACCAACCGTTTCCAAAGATTATTTTTGCAGATACTCTGTCATCAAAGTTGTTTGACGATGCGAGCGCGCTTTTTGAAGGGCTTAAAGAGGAGGAGATACTCGTTAATGTGATCAGTAAATCGGGAACGACTACCGAAACGATCGCCTTCGGTGAGGCATTTATTGCGGCGCTCAAGGATCGTATGCCCCGAATTTACGATCGTGTTGTTGTCACGACCGATGAAGGATCGAAATTGTGGAATAGCGCGAAAGAAAAAAATTTCGCGCTGCTTGCAATCCCAAAAAATGTTTGCGGGCGATATTCGGTCATGTCGGCGGTCGGTCTCTTTCCGCTCTTGCTTGCCCGCGTCAATATTGGGCAGGTTGCCGAGGGCGCGCGGCTTCTGCGTGATCTGTGCATTTCCGGTTCCCTCGATGAAAATATCGCGCTCGTTTCCGCTTCGCTCATTCATATCCACGCGCTCAAGGGGAGTCGCATTAACGATAATTTTTTCTTCATCCCCGAACTTGAATCGGTCGGAAAGTGGTACCGCCAGCTTATGGGCGAGTCTCTGGGTAAAGAGCGCGACACGGAAGGCGTTGTAGTTCACCGTGGCATTACCCCGACTGTTTCGATTGGCCCGACTGACTTACATTCTATGGCGCAGCTTTATCTTGCTGGTCCACGCGATAAGTTTACTAATTTTGTCGTGGCGAGCAATATCCGCGAAACAGCTCGCGTGCCCAAAGCGCTGACTTTTCCCGGACTTGTCGGGGGGATCGAGGGAAAATCTTTTGTTGAGATTATGAATGCGATTTATGGCGGCATCCGGGCGGCGTACTGCGTAAATCAGATTCCATTTATGGAAGTAAAAATGCCGAGCGCATCCGAATATACGATTGGAGCATATTTTCAATTCAAGATGCTTGAGATGATGTACTTGGCGCGCCTCACGGGAGTTAACGCATTTGACGAGCCGAACGTTGAAGAATACAAGAAAGAGACCCGTAAACTTCTCGGCTCATAGTGGGATCATATGCACGGAGCATATATTCTTTTCGATATTGGTGGGACGAAAATGCGTTTTACGTCGTCCTTTGATGGCAAAACTTTCGGGGAACCGAAGATAATACCGACGCCGAAAGATTTTGAGGATGGCATGGAAATTTTTTGCGCATCTGCCAGAGAACTTTCCCGCGGAAAAAAAATTAGTGCGGTTGCGGGCGGTGTTGCCGGTACTCTTGATCGCGCGCGAGCGGTTTTGGTCAATTCGCCAAATATTTCTGGCTGGGTGAAAAAACCCTTGAAGGAGAAACTTGAACGCGATCTTGGCGCGCCAGTATATATTGAAAACGATACGGCAGTCGTGGGGCTTGGCGAGGCAGCGGTCGGAGCCGGAAAGGGTTTCGGCATTGTTGTTTATGTGACTGTCAGCACCGGCGTCGGTGGCGCGCGCATTGTTGGAGGAAAAATTGATAAAAGCGTTTTCGGGTTTGAGGCTGGGCATCAGATAATTGATTTTCATGATTCTTCAGGGCGGCTCGAGGGATATATTTCGGGCGCTGCTTTGGAACGGCGCTCTGGAAAAAAACCGCGCGAGATTACCGACGAAAAAATATGGGATGAGGAAGCGCAGATACTTGCGGTCGGGCTTCATAACTCCATTGCGCATTGGTCTCCCGATATTGTGGTGCTTGGTGGGTCGATGGTCGTGAAGCGTCCGGGCATTTCTGTTGATCGCGTTCGCGAGTATCTCCAGAAAATAAAAACGGCGTATCCCGAATTTCCCGAGATTCGCGAGGCAACGCTCGGCGATGTCGGCGGGCTCTGGGGCGCGCTTTCATTTTTGAATCAGAGAATATGATGTATGACTGAATTGTGGTACGCAAAGTCTCTTTTTGATATCCAAAAACGTTTTGGCGTTGACCCCTCACGGGGCCTTTCGTTGGATGAAGCAAGAAAACGCATTGAAGAATATGGGTTGAATATTCTTCCGGCGGGGAAAAAAATTCCCTGGTGGAAGCTCTTTTTCGGCCAGTTCGCAAATCCTCTTATTATTATCCTTCTTGTCGCTGCCGCGCTCACGTTTCTTATTAATGAATATATTGATCTTGCTGTTATTTTGCTTGCGGTTTTTGTGAATGTTTCCATCGGTTTTTTGCAGGAATTCCGCTCGAACCAGATTTTTGAAAAACTACAGAAACTCGTGATGGTCAGCGCGCGCGTTTTGAGAGCGGGCAGAATTGTTGAGCTTGATATGGCGCAACTTGTTCCGGGCGACGTTATTTTTCTTCATCATGACATGAAAGTGCCGGCTGACGCGCGTCTGATATCTGCAAAAAATCTTTTGGTCAACGAAGCAATTATAACGGGTGAGTCAAGTGCAGTCTCGAAAAATCCCGGAGAGTTAGCGGGGACGCTTGCGGTGGGAGACCGTTCCAACACGATCCATATGGGGACGGTTATTGAACGCGGGGAAGGTTCGGCGATCGTTGTTGCAACGGGGGAAGATACTGAAATCGGAAAAATCGCGCAATTGACATTTGGGGTTGAGGATGAAAAAACGCCGCTTCAAGAACGGCTTGCGAAATTAGGCAAGATTCTGGCATTTTTTATGACTTTCTTCTCGGGCATTATTTTTATTTTTGGGCTTGTCGAACAAAAAACATTTGTTGAGATGTTTACCGTTGCTGTTGCTGTTGCGGTTGCCGCGATCCCGGAAGGACTGCCAGCCGCGCTTTCTGTTGTCCTCGCGGTTTCCGCGTCGCGCATTCTCCGGAAACGGGGACTTGTAAAAAAATTGATTGGCGCCGAGACGCTCGGATCAACGACGGTTATTGTTACGGACAAAACGGGGACACTCACCAAAGGAACAATGGTTGTCGAACGTATGCTTTTAGCGCGTGACGAAAAAAGAGCGGCCCGGGCGATGGCTCTTGCAAGCGATGTTACTTTTGTCGGCGGATTTCCGAAAGGCGAGGCAACCGATAGGGCAAAAGTTGAATATTTTCAGAAGCTTGGAGGTGATATGGACAAAGAACTTTCCCAGTTTCCCCGCGTTGCATTCTTTCCATTTGATCAAGCAAAAAAAATTCTGGCGTCATTCCACAGAAGCGAGCGCGCGAAGGCGGCTGGAAAAGTTTTTGTGAGTGGCGCACCAGAGACCATTCTTGCTCTGTCGCGGATGACGATAGCGGATCGGAAAAAAGTTATAGCGGAAGTTGAGCGAAGCGCCTCGCAGGGGTTTCGTCTTATCGCGGTTGCCGAGGGGTTGCTAAAAGATCCCGATCATCTGGATCTTAAAAATGAAAATATTCTCGAAAAACAGCTTAAAAATCTTTTGTTTCTCGGAATAGCGGCGATTCGCGATCCGATCCGCGAGGACGTGCGCGAGTCAATAACCCTTGCGAGAAAAGCCGGCATCCGTGTGATTATGGCAACGGGTGATCATAAATTGACGGCGCTTGCAATTGGCAGGGAACTTGGATTTTTGGGCGGACCCGATTCCGTGCTTACGGGTCCCGAAATTGATGTTCTTAAAGAAGAGGATATTGTGCGCTGTTTTAAGAAAATTGAAATTTTCTCGCGCGTAAATCCGGAACATAAGATGAAACTGATCAATACGTTACGAGAACAAGGGGAAGTTGTCGCAATGACTGGCGACGGCGTCAACGATGCTCCTGCGCTCAAGGCGGCAGATATTGGCATCGCGCTCGGATCGGGTAGCGATGTCACAAAAGAAACGGCGGATCTCGTGCTCCTTGATGATAGTTTTTCCATCATTACTTCAGCAATTCGCGAGGGACGCATTGCGTTTGACAATATTCGAAAGGTTGCTTTGTTTCTACTCTCGAATTCGTTCACCGAGATTATTATTATCCTCGCGTCGCTCGTTTTCCGCACGGGCATTCTTCCTATTACCGCGGTGCAGATTTTGTGGGCGAATCTTGTCGAGGATACGTTCCCGAATTTTGCGCTTGCCTTTGAGCCCGGAGAACGCGATATCATGGAGCGAAAACCCCTCAAGCGGAGGGAAGCGATTCTTGATAGGCAGGCGCTCTCGATTATTTTCGTTGTCGGCATTTTATCTGATTTGTTGCTGACCGGATTATTTTTCTACCTTTTAGCGTATTCTTCGTTTACTCCGGAACACATCCAAACGCTTGTTTTCGCGCTCCTTGCGTCAAATTCTCTCTTCATCGTTTTTGCGGTCAAATCGTATCGTACATCGCTCCTGCGGACAAGGATTCTAGACAATTGGTATCTTATTTTTGCGGTTGCCGTGGGATTTTTGCTTTTGGCCGGAGCGGTATACGCGCCCTTTTTGCAGCGGTTTCTTGGGACCGTACGTCTTTCTCCGTTAGAGGTTTTCATTATATTCGCCGCTGGGTTTGGACAGGTCGGGCTTATCGAATTAGTAAAGCTCTTTTTCCGTCCGACATTTGCAAAAGAAAAATTTGCCTGATATAGTTGGAAAAACGCGGTCGTCTTATTCGTTTTGATTATTTTAAAGATAAAAATCATGAGTGAAGAAAAAACATACCAATGTTCAAAATGTAAAAAAGTAAAAAAAGAGAGTGAAGGGAATTTTGTTCTTGAGGGAACGGCATATTGCTGTAAAGCGTGCTGCGGCGATCCCTCGAAGGGAGAACACAAAGAAGAAGCAAAAAATACTTGCGAGTTTTGCTAACGCATTCTCGCCCGTTTTTCTTAAACAATGGTTTTAGTAACGCATGCAATTATTGGAACAGCGCTTGCGCAACGTTTGGGGAACCTTGGCGCAGTTTTTTTGATTGGTTTCTTGAGCCATTATATTTTTGACATGGTTCCCCATTGGCATTATCCGTCTCCGCGCATTGTAAAGGCAATGCATCCATCGCGCATGGGAAAGAAAACCGTATCGTTTTCGAGCGATTTCTTTCCGGAAATGGCGCGCGTTGCCCTGGATCTTGCGCTTGGTTTTGCGTTGTCGTTTTTATTTTTTAAAGCGGAACCGGTTACCATCTTCATCGCGGCGACGGGCGCGGTTCTTCCTGACTTGCTTGTGGGATGGGCGCGGATGTGGCCGCGGCGCGCGTTGGTTTTACATGATCGGTTCCATCGTTGGGTCCATTCTGAAATTCGTCTTGACGATAACCATATACTCGGCATTGGTTCCCAAATCGGAATTATTATACTTTTTATATTTCTTTTCCGGTAGTCCCGCGCTTTCTGTGTGTTGTCCTTTAGAGAGTATGTGCGGTATACTTTTTCTATGCGTATAAATCTTCTGATCGCTTTTCTAGGATTTTGGGTTGCGCTTATCCCTTTTTTGCCGATCCAACGGGGGTCAACGCAGACGCTTTTGCTTTCAATGGCGGGACTCGCGATCGCGGTGCTTGCCCTTTGGTCGCTCCGTGAATCTACGTCGGGATGACGTATGCATTATGATTATCTTATTATCGGAGGTGGCATTGCTAGTGTCAGTGCGGCCGAAGCAATACGAAGTGTAGATGCACAAGGAAGCATTGGCATTCTCTCGCGAGAGAGTGGTTTTTTATATTCACGTGTTTTACTTCCCCGCTATGTGCGCGGCAGTGTCGAGCGGGAAAAAGTTTTTTTAAGAACCCCGGATCACTACGCGCGTTTCAATATTGATCTCCACGCTGGGATAAGCGCGGTCGCAGTTAATTTTGACACGCAACAAGTCCATGTGTCGGTGGGCGGCGCATTAACTTTTGGTAAACTTCTGATTGCCGCCGGAGGGATGCCACGTCGGTGGAATATTCCGATAAACGAAAACGATCGGGTTGTGCGTTTGCACACGATTGATGATGCAGATCGCGCCCGAACATTATTTCAGGAAGCACACGAGCGAAAACAGGATGTGCTTTTGGTTGGAGGAGGTTTTATCTCGCTTGAATTTATTGGGTGTGCTGTTGCGTATGGGCTTCGCGCGCGTTGTTTCATCCGAGAAAGAAAATTTTTCGATGAATGGCTTGATGAAAAAGGGTGGAATCTGCTTTATACAAATCTTGCGCATCACGGCGTTGAAGTTTCGCCCGAAACTGAATTAAAGGAACTGCACTCGGAATCCGACAGAGTCCAGGTGGTGACGGCTGGCGGCGATACGGTGGAGGGGGGGTTCTTAGGGCTGGGAATAGGTATTGAAAGGAATTACGGTATTTTTCAGGGGACAGGAGTTGAAGTGCAAAGAGGAATCGTTGTTGATCAGTTTCTCCAAACAGCCCACGAAAATGTATGGGCCGCGGGAGATATCGCGGAGTATTTTGATGTTATCTTTAATGAACACCGGATTGTTAATAACTGGACCAGCGCGTTTTTGCAAGGACGCACCGCGGGGATGAATATGGCAGCGGCAAGTAGAGAGGACCAAAGACCGTTCCAGGCGGTGTCCGTGTACTCTATTACGAGTCTCGGTTTTCAGATAACATTTCTGGGGCGATGCGAAGCAAAAGACAACGCAGACAATATTGTGCGTACGTGGGAAGATGCGCGCGGGTATGAACGCATATTTTTCGAAGGAGGTACGGTAAAGGGTGCTGTACTGATAAACCGATTTTCTGATAAAACGTTGCTGGCAAGATTCATTGAATCAAAAGAAGACATCTCTTCTTTCAAAAATATGCTTTGGGACCCCAACTATGATATCAAGAATATGGCACATGCGAGGTAAATACATAATAGGTTTTGGAGTTTTGGCGATTTCTGCGGTGCTTGCGGGCACGCAAGGAGGCATATCGTTAGGGAAAGCAAGTTATACACAGCGAAGTAGCCGGAATATCCTTTATAATAAAAGCATGTAGTCGATTTTTTCAATTTTTCTTTTTTCGTGTGTAACGGAATAGGGTAACTATGTCTGAACGGAAAATATATGATGTGTGGAAAAAATTAGCCGTCTTTCTTGCCTTGGTTGTTGTAATCGGCGGCGCGCTTTTTTTAACCCGCGACGGATTGCGCCCGGGCGGCAATATTGTGACAGAACCCAGAAGGGCGCCCGATATTCGCGGTCTTGTGGACGAGTGGCAAGTCTACGATCATGTGGCGCAGGCGCGTGTTGAGATTGAGAAAGGAGTTTTCCGAAATAAGTCTTTTGTCTTTGGTGAAAACTCAAAAATTGGCAAGGGCGGTGTCCCCAATAGAAACAAGGAAAAAAGTGACCGGGTGATTTTACCGGGCACTCTTTCGGGTGTTCAGGACCACATGTTTGTTGAAGTGTATTTCACTGATCCCGGGCGCGCACTTGTAGATACACTTGTATATTGGGAATGATATGAACGGGATACTTACGAAAGAAACGGCATGAGATTTTCTCGAATTGTAATATGGTGTACAAGCGTTCTGCTCGCCGTGTTTGCTTTTCCGCACGTCATATCATCCGCGGAGCCATCGTGCAATATAAGCACTTTCGGCTGGACTGAAATCTACATCGGGGGCGGAGCGGAAAGCGCGAGTATATTATTGAAATGTACTCCAGCAACGCGTGCTGCTTTTCTTATCGCCGCCGAAACCATTCCCACTGGAGTGACGGCAGAATTGAGCGACGTTGTTGTTGAAAATTGCTCTCAATGTGGCTCAAGTCTTGCCGTACAGGCAGGCCCTGACGCGGAACCGGGTTCTTACACGATCAGAGTTCTTGGCGGACCCTATGATCAAGCTTCATCGGATTACACTGACGTGCCCGTCTCCATCTATCAATATCCGGCTCCTGAAATTACTCTTGAAGCAAACAATCAACAAGGGTCTCTTGCGATAACTTCTGGTACACAGGTTGGACTTTGGTGGGATACGCTGTATGCCGATTCATGCAGTGCGTCAGCTTCGCCGGCATCGAGCAGTTGGTCTGGGTCGAAATCTTTATCTGGCACGAAGGATATGGGCGCGCTCACACAGGGCATCGTGTATACTCTTTCTTGTTCGGGACCCGGCGGAGACAGTCAAGCGAGCGTGGCGGTGTCAATTATTCAACAATGTGTTAATCCCGTATGGAATTCGAATACAAGCGGTTTCTTTAATCTCCCGGGGACAATTTGTGACAACAGTACGTATGATTTTCGATGCGATTTCGGAGTTCAGACGGACAATATTAGCGCACCCACGGGGTGTGCTTGGGACCGCTTCGTCGGCACGGCGGCCCAGTTTAAATGTTTTTTCGGTTCCATTGCTCCTTCTTCCCAAGAATCAAGCGATATAAAATTTGGAGCGAAGTATTGCACGATTAATCAGGGCGGAAGCGGAAATATTTGTTACGCGGAGACGCAACCGAGTGGTGGAGGATATACGTTGCCCTTGCAAAATTGTGCACCGCCCGCCTGTGGAAATATCGGCGAAGCATGTTGTGCGGGAAACTTATGCACTACGGGAGTTTGTAGCGGTACCGTATGCATAGATCCTGGATCACCTTGGCCCCCTCCTTCGCCGACACTGAATGCAAGTGTTTCGTGCGCGGGTGCGGTGCCAACAGTTAATTTAGCATGGAATAGCGTTCCGGGGGCGGCTGATTATCATATCAGACGCTGCAAAACTTCTGGATGTGATCCCCAACCGCCGGCGATAAAAGCCGATAGTGCTTCACCCTATGCTGATGCCGGTGTGGCAAACGGAGAAATTGATCGTTATACTGTTCTTGCCCATGACCATGTTAATGCGCTTTTTAGCGACCCATCAAATACTGTTGAGATGAGGCCGAGCTGTGTGGCGCCCGCAACAAATTACTTCCTCGGGCGCGTGTATTGGGATGTCAATGAGAATGGAACGTATGAAGGCGCAACCGATCGGGTGATTGAAACATTGTCCGCGGGATGCAGTTTTACAAATAAATACGCGATTGACGGATTTTCTGTGAACGTGGCGGGACCCGTAAATTATTCAAACTTGGTTCCATCGTCTTGCAATGCGGATGGAGGATTTTATTCGTCTGTTGGAACTGCGCCGAACGGGACATATACGGTAACATTGAATCCGAAGCCACAGTGGACTGTCGTTACGCAGAATCCTGTGACCGTTAATGCGGCTGGGAATGATAATCATATATGGTTTGGTGTAAAACCCAATGCGTGCCCGCTCGGGCATCCGGCTGACCAGTTCCGCGGTTGTTGGTACGACGCGCGCAATCTTGGAAATCCTCCGTCGTTGCCCGATGAATCAACCCAGTTTCCCCTGTATCGCGCGCTTACGCCGGCAGGCCTCGATGCCCAAACAATAAATTCGTCAAATCCCGTTCTCGACTATACGTGGGGGAATAATGATTATATTGGTCCCGACCAAAATGGAAACAATACGGGGCTAAAAGATTTGGTTCTTGCCCTCTGGCGGGGAAAAATTGATTTTCCCTATGGAAAATATATATTTCACGCAATATCTGACGACGGAGTGCGCCTTGTGTTTGATGGCACGAATCTTATATCAAATGGATGGAAAATGCAGGGGCCAACACAGTATGACACTGCGGCAAGTATTTTCGGTGGGAAGAAGAAAATCCGTCTTGAGTGGTACGAAAGAACGGGGAGCGGACGGATTAAGTTTTGGTGGGATTACCAGTCTCTCTGCGACCCCAAATTCTCACAGGATATTTTTCATGTTTGCGCGTTTGACTCGACAACGGGAGGGAATGCGCCACCACTTCCTGATGAGAACAGCGTTTCGCCGCTTGCCGAAGCCGACGATTCTCCGAAGGCATCGCCCGTCATTTCGGGTACTACCGGTTCCTATACATTTTTCGATTACAATTGGACCACTGGAAATATTTGGCAAAGCGGAAAGACAGACGACGTGATGCTCATCTGGCGGGGGAGTTTTGATTTTACCGCCGGTTCCTATGTATTTCATGCTTTTTCCAACGATGGTGTGCGTCTGTATATAGATGGTGTTGAAAAAACATTGACCGATCCATCGGGTGTATATCCGATTGCGTGGTCAAATCATCCTGGAATCCAGTATGATACAGCGTCCCTCTCGCTTTCGGGACGCCACGATATCCGCATTGACTATTATGAGGATCAGAGCAATGCGCGTTTAAAGTTAGTATGATACAGCGTCCCTCTCGCTTTCGGGACGCCACGATATCCGCATTGACTATTATGAGGATCAGAGCAATGCGCGTTTAAAGTT
>Ga0155312_120_pt1 | contig 12229 bp, 13 predicted proteins | sample RifCSPhighO2_02_FD_106280 | JGI IMG/M metagenome (GOLD analysis project Ga0155312, IMG submission 106280) | Candidatus Ryanbacteria bacterium RIFCSPHIGHO2_02_FULL_47_25 | reverse complement strand
AAAGATTGGACAGAAAATTTTCAGATCAAATAGAGAATTTCTACAGAGCAAGTAACATTCAAAACAAAAAGCAAATCCTTTCTAATTTAGTTGAGTACATCTATAAAAAATCTAAGGGGCCACTACCAAAAAAATGGTTTTTGTAAAACTATTTCGAGCGCAGTCGTAAAGACACTTCAGAATTATAAGTTTTGGCATGGAAAGAGTACATATTAGCGAAATAAAGAAATACGTTGGTCAGCAAGTAAAAATTGCTGGTTTTGTACAGATAATTCGCGATCAGGGAAGCATCAAGTTTTTAATTATTCGGGATATCTCTGGAATTATACAGGTGGTTATTACTAAAGCCAGTGCCGAAGCTATGGCAACGGCCGAATCTTTGAGTTTGGAGTCGGTTGTAGAAATAATTGGTCTAGCGAAGGAAGAAAAACAAGCACCAGACGGAATTGAAATAGCCGCAGAAAATATTTCTGTACTTTCTCTCGCTTCTCCAGAACTTCCTATCCCCGTGAATGAAAAGGGGCAAGAGGAAACGGATATACAGAAAAGATTAGATTGGCGCTGGCTTGATCTAAGAAAACCAGAAAAATCATTGATATTTAAAGTATGGACGCTGATGGAACAATCCTTCCGAGAGTATTGGACACAAAATGGTTATATCGAAATCCATTCGCCAAAATTTATGAGTACCCCGAGTGAATCAGGCGCAGAACTTTTCGAAGTTAAATACTTTGACCGCAAAGCGTATCTTGCCCAGTCACCGCAATTTTACAAGCAGATGGCGATTGCGGCAGGATTTGAGCAGGTTTTTGAAATTGGTCCTGTGTTTCGCGCTAACCCATCTTTTACTTCACGGCACGACACGGAATTTACTGGATACGATGCTGAAATTTCTTTTATTGAATCGCATCAGGAAGTGATGCAAGAAGAATCAAAAATTATTCAATATATCTTAGAGAGAATAAAAGAAAGATATGGAAAAGAAATCTTGGCATTATACGGTCGAGATTTAATCGTACCGGCTATTCCTTTCCCGCAAGTTACCATGGAGCAAGCAAAGGAAATCCTTAAGAAATTAGGAATACCAAGCGAGAAAGACGGCGATTTAAGTCCTGAAGAAGAACGCAAATTATCCGAGTATATAATGGAAAAGGAAGGGCACGAGTTTGTATTCGTCACAGAGTATCCGATTGAAGTGCGCCCGTTCTATCACATGCGTTTGAAAGAGAATCCAAAACTCACAAAAAGTTTTGACTTGTTATGGAATGGACTAGAAATCACAACAGGGGCGCAAAGAGAACATCGGTACGATATCCTTGTCACACAAGCAGAAGAAAAAGGATTAAGGTTAGAACCGATACAATTCTACCTGAACTTTTTTAAGTATGGTTGTCCGCCGCATGGCGGTTTTGGTCTGGGGCCGTCACGCATGCTGATGAAAATGTTTAATGTTGGTAACGTGCGTGAAGTTACCTATCTTTATCGCGGAGTAAAAAGGCTCGAACCATAATATACTTCGCTCTTTACGCTTTCTATTTTTCGCGGTAAGCTTGTTTCTATGCCACAACCAAACTTAATTAGACTCCGGTGCTCGAATTGCAAGCGCTATAATTACTATGCGCACAAGAATATCCGCCGGATCGAGAAAAAACTTGAGCTCAAAAAGCACTGCTCGTGGTGCAAAAAACACACAACGCATAAAGAGGCAAAAAAATAGTATTTTTGCTATAGTATTTGCCATGGGGGCATAGTTCAATGGCAGAATGTCGGTCTCCAAAACCGATGATCTAGGTTCGAATCCTAGTGCCCCCGCCATGGCGGTTTTTAAATTCAGCAAGAACGATTCGTTCGGCCGGTTCCAACACTTGGTCGGAGAAGTGTACAGCTTGCCGGACGATCAGCTTTATTCTATCTATGATCTTCTCGCGCACCAGCAACGTTTCGCGATGAGAGCTCTCAAGGGGATCCGTAAAGGCGATCACGAGAAGCTGAAGATTAACCTTCTTATTGCCTTTTCTTGGTTGATGGCGATTGCAAATCGTTTCCACATTGATGTTAGTGACGCAGTGTGGCAGCGTTTTCCGATGCGTTGTTCGTATTGCAGCAAAAAACCCTGCGCATGTAAAAAAGTTAAACCGACCTCGAGGAGAAAACTTGTTATTATAAAAAACGCCCGACCTCCAACTCTTGCAGGATTTCAAGAAATGTTCGTGGCAATTTATCCGCCAGGCCGGCGGACACTATCTGATGCTGGCATTCATCTTGCGGAAGAAATGGGAGAAGTCAGCGAGGCAGTCCATAATTTTTTAGGCCAGCACCGTTCAGGCCAACTTCAGAGTATAAAACAAGAAATTGCCGATTTTGTTTCGTGTGTTTTTGGTATTGCAAATTCCGCGCGTATAAATATTGCGGCAGAGCTTGCGAAAATGTTCTCGCACAATTGCCATGTTTGCCATAAAGCCCCGTGTGTTTGCAGTTTCTCAAAAGTCGCCCGGTTAAGGACTTGATTTTATGTCAAATATACCGAATTCAATGCGGATTTTGCGGCCGGCGTTTCGGTTTAGTATATTTTCACTCGCATTTTGGATTCTCGAATTTTTATATCAATATTATCTGCTGGTTCCAAAAAATTTGCCGAGCGCGCTTGTGCGAAGTTTTGCGCTTACCGGCGCCACGCTCATTGGAGCTGCGCTTTTTTCAAGCGCGATTTTCAAATGGTTTCCTCGCACGGCGCGCTACTGGCAGTATCGCCGATATCTTGGCGTGTCTGGCGCGGTATTTGTAAATTTCCACGCACTTGCGGCGTATTACTCTGTATATGATTTTGACATTGGCGCTGCGTATTATACTTTCAATCCGATTAAAAACCCAATAGTCTTTGGCTCGCTTGCGCTCCCCATTTTTCTTTTGATGGCGCTTACTTCGACGGATTGGGCTGTGCAAAAACTCGGCGGGCGAAATTGGAAAACGCTCCATCGCTTCGTCTATATTGCATATCCGCTTTCTATCTTTCATTTTCTTTTGATGAGGCCAGAAGATCTGGTAACTGCCCCCGGTATTTTATTACTCGCGATAACTTTGCTTGCGCTTTTTGGCCAGATATTTTGGTTTTTCAAAATTGCGGGCGCTAAACATTTCCGTTCGCTCGGATCATTCGTCGGTTCCGCAATAATACTTTTTGTGTTCGTTATTGCATATTTGATATTCAACTCATAGGAGTCGTTATTTGACAGGACTGGTGGCTTGATACATATTTTGAATTGAGGTCGCTCTTCAGGAGGTGAAACGTGAGTCTTGTTGTACGTGGAATCGGACTCGTCCTTGTCACTGTCGTCGTGCCTTTCTTGCGTTTGCTTCTGGTGTTCAGCGAAGCTGCCGATGCCCTGTTCAGTACGGCGGCTCCTGATGAGTTCCCATGAAGCCAGCCCGCGAGGCGCTTGGGTGAAAACCGACGCCTCTTTTTAATTTTGCGCATACAAAAATTTGACAGTTTTTATAATATGTGCTAGCATATTTTTACAAGATTGGACGTTCCCGCATAACAACGGGATCTAAAAGGAGAGGAAGATGGAAGAAGTGGGTTGGACGATTCTAATCGTTGTGTTGCTTTTCGCCGGCACGGTGGCAGTGATTATCGCAAACGCGATGGTTATCCGGCCGCACAAGGATGTGTCGCCGGAGCCGGCACTCGACCCTGTCGATGATCCGCCTCGAAAGAAGCGCGGATTTGCGCCGGGCGACATCGTGACATTCCGTGACGGAATGGAGTGGAAAGGCGGGATCGTGCAATCTCTCGACCCTACCTACAAGTCGCTCTGGATCGCAGCGCACGACAAGAACGGGCGAGAGTACCTCGCTCGCCGCAACCAGAAGAAGGTGAAGCCAACCTACCATTCGGCGCTTCACTGAACCGGCAGATCGGCAACGTCCATCAAAAACATGAGGCGCTCCAGAAACACCGGGGCGCCTCGATTCATATTTAGTTTTGTGATAAAGTTTTTTTACGGCGGGGTGCCAGAGTGGTTGAATGGGCCGGTCTTGAAAACCGGAATACGCGCAAGCGTATCGTGAGTTCGAATCTCACCCCCGCCGCCAAAATTGAAACTTCTTAAAATCACATTACAGGGCTTGATCGCGATAGATTCTCAATATATTTCAGCGATCAACTTTGCTAAAATATAAGAACCCACAAGGGGATTCGAACTATGAATTACAAAGCGATTATTTTTGATTTTTTCGGAGTTATATCCTCCGAAGTTGGACTTTTTTGGTTTAAGAAATACTTTCCCGAAGATCAGATCGATCATCTAAAAGAAAAGTATATTCTTCCGGCTGATTTAGGAGATATTTCATATGACCAATTTATCACCCAAATTGGCAGTTTAGTTGGCATTTCGCCATCTGATGTTAAAAAAGAATGGAAAAATCGAGTCGTTATTAATGACTCAATTGTTTCCTTTATTCAAAAAGTCCAAGGTTCTTTTAAAATTGGATTGTTAAGCGATGCCCCGTCAGAATTCTTACGGCCACTTCTTAGAGAAAATGTCTTGGAAAACCTTTTCGATGCGATAGTTATTTCAAGCGAGGTAAAAATTACAAAAAGAGAAGAAGAGATTTATAAGCTAATACTAAATAAACTAGAAGTCGACCCACCCCAAGCTATTTTTGTAGACGATAATGTAAATAATATAAAAATAGCAGAAAGTCTGGGTATAAAAGGATATCTATACAACGCAGGTACGGATTCGATACAAGATTTTGTTAAAACATTAAATATATGAACCCCGTTGCTGCAAAGATTCAGTAAATTCAGTAAAATATGGAAATAGGTCCCGATGGAAAAATTAAAGCCCCGGATTCGCCGGATGATAAGGTTGAGGAAATTCGTAATGAATTTATGCGCGGTCTTGAGTTTCCGAGTGAAAAGCACGTGCCTCAATTTTTTCTTTGCCCCGTGGGGAGAATCGGTGCTGGAAAAAGCACGGTAGTGCGTGCACTGATGAAGCATTTTCCGCTTTTGCGTATTGCAAACGACGATGTACGAAAAATTCTTTACGGATACGGATATAATTACAAACGCACACGCGATATCACGTGGCCGGTACTTGAGCGTTTCGCGCGCGAAGGGTATAGCATTGCAGTCGATTCTAACTGCGCGAGTGATGCCGCTCGTGAAATACAGCCACAATTCGATGGCCTCGTTCGGGAACTAAGAGCGAAAGTCATATATATTTATATCAACCCCCCCGACGAATATATTATTAACAAATTACGAAATTATCCTCACGTGTGGTTGTTTAAGGATGGCGAGCATGCAGTAGCGCGCTACATTGCTCGTAAGCCCGAAAAACCTATTGATGATATTTCTTTTATCTATACATTTGACCCTTCACGTAATGACCTCGAAAAGCAAATCAAGGAAGCCGCCGGTATTATAGAGAAAAAACTTACTATCTAGTATGCTCCAGGATGTTTATATGAGAAAGTTGTTCGTATATGTCTTCGCAGATTGATCGGCTCGCTTTAATAGTTTGGGATTACCAACATGTAAATCACAAACTTCAAAAAGCCGATTGTATTATAGTGTTGGGCAGTCATGATACTCGAACCGCAGAGAGGGGCGCGGAACTATTTTTAGAAGGATGGGCTCTGCTTCTCGTGTTTTCTGGCGGTAGGGGAAGACTCACTCCAAAAAATTGGGATATACCAGAAGCCGAGATGTTTGCTGGAGTTGCACTCAAGATGGGTGTACCAAAAGAAAAAATTCTTATTGAGAATAAGTCGACAAACACCGGTGAGAACGTTGTTTTTACCAAAAAGTTTTTGGAGGAGAAAGGATTAAAACCCAGGAAGGTTATCGTTGTCCAAAAACCTTATATGGAGCGAAGAGCGTATGCGACATTCAAGAAAATGTGGCCAGAACCCGATATAATTGTAACATCTCCGCAGATACCGTTTGAGAAGTATCCGAATAGTGAAATCTCGAAGGATGATATTATCAATATCATGGTTGGGGACTTGCAGCGCATTAAAATATACTCGGATATGGGATTTCAGATCTCGCAGGAGATACCGGAAGATGTTTGGGGCGCATACAAGAAACTGGTGGAGTTTGGTTATACAAAACAATTGATTATGTGATAGACTAGTATCATGAAAAATATATTTTTATTCACGTTATCGGTTTTGGTTATTTTTGGGGCCGCGGTGCATGGTGTAAGCGCACAAATGATGGGCGGCAACGGGTCCTTTGGAATTAAAGACGACCATACGAAACAGGAAGAAGCCGAGGGCAAGGAAGTTTGGGAAAAATTTCAGGCAAAAGAAAAATCCTGCGCTGATCTCAAAGATGATGATTTTGAGGCGCTTGGCGAGTATTTTATGGGGACCATGATGGGCGATGCGCATGCCGCGATGAATGCGATGATTACACAGGTGCACGGCGAAGAAGGCGAAGAGCAGATGCACGCGGTGATGGGCAAGCGGCTTTCGGGGTGCGATCCGTCGGCGGAATTTCCCGCGGGCAGTTTCGGTTTTATGCCGATGATGAATATGATGGGCGGCTGGTCGACGCCTTTTGGTTCTTCGTATAACAATAGAAATATGATGAGTGTTGGTTACGGACTTTTCTCGCTCGGTGTTCTGGGAATGCTTTTGTGGGCTCTTTGGTGGGTTGTCGTTGTTGTTCTGATTGTATGGATTGTGCGCCGACTATTTGGTTCGACTCACCGAGGCGGGTCTAGCGCGCTTCAGATTTTGAAGGAACGCTATGCTAAGGGTGAAATCGATAAACAAGAGTTCGAGGAGAAAAAGAAAACACTTGAACGGTGAAACTTGAGGAAATCGGTTTTTGTGAAAAATGAATATCGTTCCCTTTGCCGCGGAGTTGCGCCCTACCGTTGAAGAGAGTATACGTCTCTATGGACACGCCCCCGAACATAATGTTTGGTGGTTTGAGTATATTACAGAAAAAGAGCAAAGACCCTTTTTTATTTCATGGAATGATGGCACGGGCCTTCTTGCCCATCGCGAAAAAACCAAGTGGTATGTCATGTCAGAGCCGATCTCTCCGCTGGAAAGAGCGGCTGACCTTATCTGCGAGTTCGTATTGGAAGCGCTCGCCGATCAAGAGATAGAAAAAGTCGTTTTTGAGCTTGAAACGAAAACACGCCGCGCGCTTTTGCATTGTCTCCCCCAAACGCTTAAGGCGCGATCAATCAATTATACTCTCACAGTGCCTGTGACGAATATGAAATCTTTTGACAGTTCATTGTCAGGAAAGAGATGGAAAAGCATTCGCAATGCGCGCAATACTTTCTATCGGGAGAATGATGTTTGTAAAACAGACGCGGGTGCTGTTTCAAAGGACGCGCTTCATAAGATTGTCCGGTCGTGGGAAGAGAGAAGATCCGGACGCGATCATTCTTTCGGCGCTCGATATCACGCGCTTGTTGATAATAATTTTAAGGGAACACGATTTTCACGCGCGTTGGTTGTCAACGGAATACCCGTTGGTTTCAATGCGGGCTGGGAAATTCCGAATAGAGACGGATATTACTATGGCGCCGTGGGACTGCATGATTACTCTTTGAATGATTTGGGCGCTCTCCTTTATCTTGAGGATCTTCTCTGGATAAAGGGAGCCGGATATGTTTACGCGGATATGGGTGGGGGAGAGCGCGCACTCACTCATTTTAAGAATCAATTTTTTCCAGAGTATTGGTATAAAACACATGTATTTTCCATCGTCAAAAGATAGCGCGCGGCCCAAAAAAGAGGATTTTGGAGAAGAATATTTCTCAAGCGGCGCCGCATATCAGGAATACGAAAGATATGTTGAGGGATGGGTTAACAAGGTCGCGCGCAAAATTTCCCGCCTTGTTGCTGACGTGCCGGCGCCGTCAGTACTCGATATTGGCTGCGCGCACGGATATCTTATAGCGAAGCTCAAGAGTCGCTACGGCATGCACGTTTATGGTGTTGAATATTCAACTTATGCGTATCGAAATCGGCTTCGCGCCGTGCACAGTGAGGTGGCACGCGGCGATATTCTCACTGCGCGATTCCCCGCACGTTCGTTCGATGTTGTTGTCTGTTTCGATGTGTTTGAGTATTTAACCGAAGCCCAAAACAAAAGGGCGGCAGAGCGTCTTGTCCGCTGGTCACGAAAATATATTTTGTTCACTAACCCTTATCGGCATTCCGTGAACGCGTCCCAAAAGCAAAACCCGGATCCCCAGCGTATCACCGCGTTTTCAAAAAAAGAGTACCGTGCTCTTTTCCACGCGGTTGGTGTGGTATATTGCGGTCACTTTGACGGTTGGCATGGCGGAGATATTTTAATTTTTCGAAAGAAGTAGTTTTCTTCTTTACAAATCTTTTTTTTGAAGTACAATGAGAATGAAAAACAATGGATATAAGAAATAATTCTCAACAGGAGAGCAAAATTAAGTTTTTGCTTATTTCTTGGTGGGGAAATTCTGGCGATCTCGGGTGGCAGCTTCTCAAAGAGGGGCACGACGTCAAGATGTCTATTGACCTGAAGGATGATAGGCTTGAAGGATTTGTTGAGAAAGTTGCTGATTGGAGAGAGTGGAAAGAATGGGCGGATGTAATCGTTATCGACGATGTTGGTTTTGGAAAAATCGCCGATGAACTTCGAAAAGAAGGAAAATATGTCGTTGGCGGTTCTGTTTATACTGATGCTCTTGAACAGAATAGGGAGTTAGGTCAAGACGAAATGCGAAACGTGGGCATGAATATTCTTCCTCATTGGAATTTTACTGACTTTGAAAATGCGACAAAGTTTATTCGAGAGAATCCCGGGCGGTATGTTTTTAAGCCCTCGGGGACAATATCGGACGACGAGAAGGGTATATTGTTTATTGGGGAGGAAGAAGACGGCAGGGATATTATTGAAGTACTCGAACATAATAAAATAACATGGGCACGCAAGATTAAAAAATTCCAGCTTCAGAAATTTGCGGCGGGCGTTGAAATTGCCGTAGGCGCGTTTTTTAATGGGAATGACTTTATTTATCCCGTCAATGTTAACTTCGAACACAAGAAGCTCTTCCCCGGAGACATCGGTCCCTATACGGGGGAGATGGGAACTTTGATGTTTTGGTCCGAGCCGAATAATTTATTCCGATATACGATTGAAAAAATGAGAGATAAATTGCGTGAGAGCGGTTACCGTGGCTATGTCGACGTAAATTGCATTGTAAATTCAAGGGGAATATTCCCGCTCGAGTTCACAATGCGTTTTGGCTATCCAACCGTCAGTATCCAGATGGAAGGTGTCACAAGTAGTTGGGCGGAACTTCTGTACGCGCTTTCCCACGGCGATTCTTACGATCTGAAAACGAAGAGAGGTTTTCAGATCGGCGTGGTAGTAGCATGCCCGCCATTTCCGTATTCCGATAAAATGTTTGCGAATATTTATAAAGATTTTTCAATTCTATTTAAAAAACCAAATTTTGAAGGCGTGCATCTCGGGGATGTAAAACTGGTTGATGGCGACTGGCATATTGCGGGAAATACCGGATACGCGCTTGTGATTACTGGCTCAAACAGTACCGTTGAGAGTGCACGCAAACAAGTATATCGCAGGGTTGAAAACATTATGCTGCAGAATATGTTTTATCGAACCGATATCGGCATAAAATGGTATCACGAAAGTGATAAGTTGCAGACATGGGGAATACTATGAACGAGCTTGCAGATGCACTTGTTGCAAAGGGAATTCTCCATAAACAATCTATTATAAATGCTTTTCGGCGCATCGACCGGAAAAATTTTGTTCCCGATGAGTTAAAAGACCGCGCATATGATGATGAGCCGCTTCCGATCGGTGCCGGGCAAACGATCTCACAGCCCTCGACCGTTGGGTTTATGCTTGAACTTTTGGATCCTCGCCCGGGCAATTCGGTGCTCGATATTGGTTCTGGTTCTGGCTGGCAGACCGCTCTTCTTGCGGATATTGTTGGTAAGAACGGCACTGTTAATGCATATGAACGGATTGGTATGCTTTATAATCTCGGGAGGAAAAACGTTGGAAAATATGAATTTATTTCGCAGAGGAGAGTCTCCCTGCATAAAGGGGACGCAACGAAAATACAAAAAGGGACATACGACCGGATTATTGCGGCCGCCGCACTTGACGGTGACCCCCCCTCTGGATGGATGAAAATTCTTCGTGTTGGGGGACGAATGGTTGTTCCTGTTGGGAATTCTCTAATCCTTTATATAAAGACAGGTCCCGACACATATGAAACGGAAGAATATCCGGGATTCGTTTTTGTCCCATTGATCGCTGATGGGAAGGGCGGGTCGTGGGGGCAAAAGTTTTTCTTCCGCGGCGCCGCCTGTTTACTTGTTTTCTTTTTCCTTTTCATGGCTTATGAGTTGGGAATTATTTTTCCTCCTCTACCCGCACAAGGCGAGCCATTTATTATCCAGGAGGGCTCTTTTGCCGGTGATATTGCAGAATTGCTTAAGACACGCAACGTCATCCGCTCAAAAGAACTATTTGTGTGGACTGCGTATCTCGTTGGGGCGCATAATAATCTCTCCTCCGGCACTTTTTTGTTTTTGGAACCAGAATCGATCTTCACTGTTATTCGCGAACTCACGAGAAAACGTGAAGAAATACAGCTTGTTATTCCGGAAGGGGTAACGATTCGTGATATCGTGCGCATTCTTGAAAAAAACAAAATGCCTGCCGCAAAGAATTTTATACAGGTTACAAATAAAGTTCCGGAGGATTTTCCTTTTGAAAGTCTTGAAGGTTTTCTTTTCCCAGATACTTATCGCGTGTATGTTTCCACGAGCGCCGAAGATCTTGTACAAATGATGTTGAAAAATTTTCACGAGAAAACCGATCCTCTCCGTGCGGAAGTTGAAAGCAGTCCGAGGTCATTATATGAAATTATTACTATGGCTTCGTTGGTAGAGAAAGAAGTTCCAACAAGAAAAGACAAAGAAATCGTTGCAGGAGTGCTTTGGAAGCGAATCGACGATAAATATCCGCTCCAAATAGATGCGACACTTTTTTATGAAAGCGGCAAGGCGAGCCATGAACTCTCGCTTGGAGACCTGCGAGAGGATACGCCGTACAATACTTATGTCCATGTCGGCTTGCCGCCAAGCCCAATCGCGAACCCAGGCTTTGAATCAATCGAGGCGGCGCTTCGCCCGAAGGGATCACCCTATTATTTTTACCTTTCTGACCGGCGGGGAACAACTCATTTTGCGCGCACTTTTGAAGAACATAAACTTAATAAGGCGAAATACCTCAGATAAATTTATTAAGAAGTGCGATCCGTCAGTTGAAACAATGAGAACCTCGACACGTGATGCGGTGCCACTGGTACCCTTGTTCGGGATAGTTGTAACCTTGTATTCGACGAGTTGCACCGCGCCGATCACGCCGGGGTAAAACTCTTCAAGGGCCTGGTGCACTCGCGCAAGGGCTTTTCCTGTGGTATAATTTTTTGTTATGGAGAGAAAAAAAGTATTTGTCGCAATGTCGGGCGGGGTTGATTCGTCTGTTGCGGTCGCAGTGCTTAAAGAACATGGATATGATGTCTCTGGCGTATTTATGCAAGGGTGGACTAATCCCAATTTTGAGTGTAATTGGCTCTCCGAGCGCCAAGATGCCGCGCGCGTGGCGGCCGTGCTCGGGATTCCATTTCGAGTGCTTGATTACAGCCGTGAGTATTACGAGCGCGTGGTTTCATATTTAATTTCAGAATATAAAACTGGCCGCACGCCAAATCCCGACGTGATGTGCAATCGCGAGATAAAGTTCGGGCTTTTTTACAAATGGGCGATGGAGCAAGGCGCGGATTATGTTGCAACCGGGCATTATGTTCGGCGCGATGGCGAAAAACTTTTTATTGCCAAAGATAGTAATAAGGATCAGTCGTACTTTTTGTGGACGCTGACGCCGGAAATTATTTCGCATACACTTTTTCCGATCGGCGAATATACAAAACCGAAAGTCCGTGCGCTCGCAAGAAAATACGGCTTGCCGACCGCAGAAAAAAAAGATTCACAGGGTATCTGTTTTGTTGGTGAGGGAAACATTGCTCATTTTTTGAAAGACCATATTCACGCAACACGCGGATTGATAGAGACCGCAAGCGGGCGTGTGGTCGGCGAGCACGACGGCGTGGAGTTTTATACAATCGGCCAGCGCCACGGCATTGGCGCTAGAGGCGGGGCG
>Ga0155312_106_pt1 | contig 21167 bp, 18 predicted proteins | sample RifCSPhighO2_02_FD_106280 | JGI IMG/M metagenome (GOLD analysis project Ga0155312, IMG submission 106280) | Candidatus Ryanbacteria bacterium RIFCSPHIGHO2_02_FULL_47_25 | reverse complement strand
GTTGTGAGCGCATGAATATCCGCCACCATCAAATATGTCCGGTATTGTTTTTGATACTCAATAAGTGGCTTAAGCGCGCCAAAATAGTTACCCACATGTAAGGTACTCGTCGGCCGCATTCCAGTTAACAACACTTGTTTTGGCATTTCAAAATTGTAACATCAGATTATTCTTTTATAAACACCCCGCTAGACGTCCAACGTCTAGCGGTGATATTCTTTTAGTATGCAGCGGGTACAATTTGGGAACGGAAATTTCTATCATATATACAATCGAGGGGTTGATAGACGAAATGTTTTTCTCGATTCGAAAGATTTTGATCGCTTTTTGCAGAGTATGGAGGTTTTTAATACTGTAGAGCCGCTCGGTGGTTTTTATATACGGGCCTTGTTAGAAGGGGGTTTCCAAAAACACCTCACTAGACGTCCGACGTCTAGTGGAAAGCTCGTTAGGGTTATTTGTTATTGTTTAAATCCGAATCATTTTCATTTGATTTTGGAACAGTTAGTTGGGGGTGGAATTAGCGAATTTATGAAACGTCTCGGTGGTTATACAAAGTATGTGAACAATAAGTATAAACGTAGTGGCGCGCTGTTTCAGGGAAAATTCAAGTATGCTTACATAGACTCCAATAAATATTTACTGCATGCGAGTGCGTATGTGAATCTTAATGATCGAGTACACCAGTTAAAGCACACGGAGTTTCAATCAAGCTGGTCTGAATATGCTGGATTGAAAAGGGACGGTTTTTGTCATATAAAAATAGTTCTTGATCAGTTTCGCGATTTTACCGAATATGAAGAATTTGCTCGCGACTCTCTAGAGGATATTTTAGAGAGAAAGCAATTAAAAAAAGAGCTTGGTGTTTTGCTACTCGAGTAACGTCGCTAGACGTTGGACGTCTAGTTTAACTTAGACCTCAATTACAACGGGGATGACCATCGGTCTGCGTTCAGTGCGTTGGTACAGGAATTGGCCAATTTTTTCGCGGAGTTCTTCCTTGAGGTACTGGACATTAAGAGGGTGCATTTTCTGTGTTATGTCTTCAGTAATTCGTTTTGTGCGTGCGCGCGTCTCGTAAAGGAGATCTTTCGATTCTTTCAAGTAGATAAATCCACGTGAAATGATATCGGGTGAGCCACGCACTTTTCCGGTTTTTTCATCAACAACGGCGATTATCACGAACATGCCGTCCGAAGCCATCATTTGCCGGTCGCGGAGCACGACTTCTTTTATGTCACCAACTCCAAGCCCGTCGACAAAAACGTGGTTTGCAGGGACCATTTCTTTGGTGAGCTTCACACTATCCGATGTTACCTCCACTACTCGTCCATTTTCAGGGATAACGATGTTTTTGTCTGGGATGCCAACTTCCAACGCGAGTTTCGTATGAAGTTTGAGCATGAAGTAGTGTCCGTGTATCGGCATGAAGAATTTCGGCTGCATGAGGTTGATCATGAGTTTCAGGTCTTCCTGTTGGGCATGGCCTCCTGCGTGAATGTCCATCATTTGGTAGTGGTATACTTCTGCACCCTCGCGGTAGATGGTGTCCTTGAGATATTGTACGCTCCGCTCGTTGCCTGGAACGACCGATGAGGAAAAAATAACCGTATCGCCCTCATGGAGGCGTATATGCCGGTGTTCCCGTGTTGCAACTCGCATGAGGACAGCGCTACCCTCGCCCTGCGCACCAGTACAGAGGAAGAGGATCTCGTTATCGGGATAACTGTTTACATCTTTTACATCAATCATGAGCCCCTTGGGGATTTTGAGATATCCGAGTTCTTGGGAGATCGCAACGGTTGATTTCATCGAGAAGCCGTCAATCGCAACTTTTCTGCCGTGTTTTTCGGCAAGATGGATGAGTTGCTGAATGCGCGAGATGAGTGAAGCGAATGTTGCCACAATGATTCGTCCTTTTGATTTCTCAAAGATTTCTTCAAGATTTTGCTCGATGTCTTTTTCGGAGATTGAGTGTCCCGGGCGTTCTGCGCCCGTCGAATCGGACATAAGCAATAGAACGCCTTCTTGTGCGAGCCGTTCCATTTTTGCGTAATCTGCCGGGACGTCCCCCACAGGATTATTGTCAAACTTGAAATCTGCCGTATGACACACGATACCCGCAGGCGTGTGAATTGCGACTCCCACCGTATCGAAGATGTTGTGGTTGACGTGGAAAAACTCTACGTCGAAGATTCCTAATTTTAACCGAGAATCCGCTCGTATTTCTTCTGTATTGAGGCGCGGAAGATGTTTGAAGTCTTGCTGGCGCTTGAGAATGAGCGCACGCGTCAATGGCATCGCGTAAATTGTTGGAGCGCCGAGTTCCCCGGAAAGATAAGGGATCGCGCCGATATGGTCATAGTGGCCGTGCGTGATGATGACTCCTCTGATGTTTTTTCTTTTTGATTTGAGATAGGTGACGTTAGGTATAATAAAGTCAATTCCCGGTGTATTCTCCTCGGGGAATTGCAGTCCCATATCGATAATGATGATGTCATCATTGTATTCAAAAAACATCATGTTACGTCCGACCTCCTCGACGCCGCCCAAGGGAACGACGCGAAGGATTCCTTTTGTTATTGGGGCGTGCATTTTGTGTTCAACACGTATTGCGTGTGAACCTTGTTGCCGCCCATGCCCGCCCAAGCGGGTTGGTCCTCCAGCCCCGCCTCGTCCGGCAGGGCGCGAGAACCGTCTATGAGTTGTTGTAATCATAGGTGCCGAGGGAGGGATTTGAACCCTCACTCCCTTGCGGGAACTAGCTCCTGAAGCTAGCGTGTCTGCCAATTTCACCACCTCGGCGGTGTCCAATTATTAAATTCGCGCGCCCATTAAGGTGGACGAATTTGTTTGTATAAAATTTATCGTGCCGCAACGAAGCCGTTTCGGCGATTGGTTATTGTAGTAATGGCTATAGTTTTTTACGATGGTAAAGGTATATTACACTGTTGTATTTTTTTTGTCAAGCCGCCCTATCTCACGAAAATATTCCATACGCTTTTTGTATTGGTAGACCATGATTCGATGTTGCTGAATCGTTCTTGTGGAAAAGAGATAACTGAAAAGTCGATTCCCATAAGTTTTTCGGGCACTACATAGACATAGCTTGGACTGTATAGGAAAACCGCTGGTTTGTCTCTCGTAATCTCTTGTTGAAAAAACTTGTAAAGTTCTTCACGTTTTTCGACACTTGTTGTCGTTTGTGCGTTTTCGAGATAACCGTCTACCTTTGTATTTGCATATAACGCAATATTTGAACCCGGATGTTTGATCTGGCGCGCGTGCCAGAATCCATATGGATTATTGTCATATCCCATATTCTGTCCGAAAAGTAGCATGTCGTAGTCGCGTGGGCGGATGACTGATTGTTCAAAATCTCCCGGTTCGTATCTCGCGATTTTTATATCAACACCGGCGGAGCGCCACATTTCTGCCAGCAATTCAGCGACGCGAGTCAGCTCGGGGGTTTGCAGTGTTGCTAAAGTGAACTCAACTTTTGTGCGTTCTTTTTTTGATACTTTTTCAAAGAGACCATCATTGTCTGGGTCTTCGTATCCGGCCCCCTCCAGTAAGGCGCGTGCGGCGCTGGGATCATATGAAAGTTCCTCAAGGGTAGATGCGTGCGCAAATGTGCCAGGAGGAATCGGAAGAGATGTTGGTGTTGCGTACCCGTGTTCCACTTCTTGGACAATACGGTCACGATTTGTTGCAAGGGAAAGTGCTTTTCGGAGTTCGATGTCGTGGAGAAGGGGCGCTTTATCTTGGTTGAAAAAAACTCCCACAACACGCGGCAAGCGAATTCTAATGAGCTTGCTCCCTTTTGGAATTTCATCGGGCTCGACGCCCGCAGCTTCAACGGCGCCGTTTGTAAGCGCTCGCGCAAGATCTTCCTCGGTTTGATAAAAGCGGAATATAACCTTATTGAGATATGCCGATTGCGGTCGGTAGCGATTGAATCGTTCGAGCGTATAGGATGTTATAATACCCGTTGAATCGTTTTTGCTTACCGAATCTACCTTGAAGGGACCCGACCCGATTGGCTGTGTATTCAGAAGAGCAAGAGAAAATGCTTCGGGCGAGATATCTTTCCATTTGTGTTTTGGCATGATGCCAAGTATCGTATTGCCGAGGAAAGGCGCGTAGGGGCGGTTAAGGGTAAATTTAATCTCACGATCACTCAAAATCTCTACATTCACTCCCTCCCAATTTGCAAGTTTCGAGCTTCGGATAGCAGGATTTTTTGCGAGCTCGATTGTGAATGCTACGTCTTCTGTAGTAAGTTTTTCGCCATCGTGCCAATACAGGTCATCTCTTAAGGTAAATATATATTCAAGTCCGTCATCTGAAACTTTGTAACGCTCCGCAAGTTGTGGGACGAAATTTCCGTCCTTATCAGGCCGCATAAGCCCCGCGTAGATGATTCGCGTCAAGTCACGGTCCGCATCCGATATTGCAAGGAGCGGATTGATAAAGCGGGGAGTTCCCACTATACCTTCTGTGAGTGTTCCGCCAGAAGCCGGAAGCCGTGTAGAGTAGATAGTGTCGATCCGGATAAAAATAAGAGTGCCCGAAACCCACGCCCCGAGAAAAAAAACAAGAAATAAAATTTTCTCTCGGCGAGAGAGATTGTTAAACATTTCATGCCATTCTTGCCGTGTTGGCAATACGTGCGCCATTATCTCAATAGGAGTGCGGCCATTGCTGATGCGAAGTAGAGGACACCAACGATAATCGTGACGGTGAAAAAAGTTTTTTCAATGCCGCGCCGAGATGTGTAGCTTGCCGAGTCGCCTCCAAATGAGCCGCCTAAACTTGCGCCGCGCTGTTGCATGAGGATTGCTCCGATCAACACGATAGAAAGGCCGATTTGAATAAAGGGAAGTAAATTCTGCATTGTTTTAGTATAAGCATGAATGCTTGTGGAGGCAAGACGCAAGCTGGTGGGGGTTATTGATTAGAGCAACAACGTTTTCTTTCGTCGCGCACGGTGAAAAGAAACTGCGAATCGGTGGGCTTCATTACGGAGTGCTGTGATGAGATGGAGGACTGGCGGTGGAAGTTCTCTAAGTTTGAGTGGATCTTTTTTGCCGACGAGATAGAGTTCTTCTTCGCGTTTTGCGATTGCGGCCAAGCTCACTCCGCGCTGAACGCGAGACGTCTTTAAAACACGCAGCGCGGCATTGAGTTGTGCTTTTCCGCCATCCACAAGAATCAAATCTGGCGCTTGCCACTCTTGGTGTGTCAATCGGCGCGCGAGTACTTCGGTGAGCATTGCTGGATCGTTGATGCCTTTGACTTTGCGGATGATAAATTTCCGGTATTCATTTTTTGCGGGTATGCCGTTTTCAAAAACTGCCATTGAAGCAACTGATGTATCTCCCTGATGGTGCGAAATATCATAGCATTCAATTCTCTGTGGTGGGCGCGCAAGGCGTAAAAGATTTTGTAAAACCACTAATCCTTTTTCGCGCTCGGCTTGGATATCTTGCTGGAGATATTTGTGATGCTCGAAGATCCGCTTTAAAGATGCGATTTGGTCGCGCACTATTTTAGCTTGTTCGTAGCGCCGTGCACGCGCCGCGCGTTCCATCGCGCGCGCAAGTGAATGTTCCAGCGCGCGCGATTTGCCGGTGAGCACTTTTTTGATTGCTGTGATGTTTGCGCGGTAGCGCGCGCGGCCCGCCCGAACGACCGTATGGTCGGGCAGGTCGCACGCACGCGCCGCGACATCAACGCAACAAAAGCCGAGGCATTTGCCAAGCTCCGCGTTCACGCACTGGCGTTTGTGTCGCGTGCGCGCGGAACACGTACAATAGGGGAAAGTACGGCGCAAAAGACGCAGAACTTGTTTGAGTGCGTTGCCGTCGGTGAATGGGCCGATATATTTGGACGTCGGACGTCCATTTGGACGTCCGACGTCCTTATTTGGTTGGTGTGTAAGATATATGCGCGGAAATTCGTCGCCAGTGAATGCAACGAAAAAATAATTTTTATCATCGCGCATGAGAATATTGTAATGCGGCTTTAGCTTTTTTATGAGTTCCGACTCGCGTATGAGTGCCTCGATATCGGATGAGAGCTCTTCCCAAGTGATAGATGATGCTTCGCGCAGCATATCTTCTTTCCAGCCCGGCTGTGCATACGAGCGCAAACGTGCGCGCAGATTTGCCGCTTTGCCTACGTAGATAACACGCTTGTGTCTGTCTTTAAAGTAGTACACGCCTGGTGTCTGCGGGGCATTCGTAATTTTTTTCTTGATGTCCATACGGTTGAGACATTTTAACTTAGTTTGACTTCTTTTGCCATTCGTGATATTTATATATCTGAAAATATTCTTCGTTGCCTTTGACGAAAGGAGTAATGCCGTGGGTTACAAGCGGTGGTGCCTTGCGCAGAACTCGGCGGGTAGTATCACGCTCACCAATGACGTGGGCGAGCTTCAGCGGTGCGAGGACAGCTCGTGGTGCTCTGTGCACACTTTCTCGGAAGATTCCTCGCGCTTCGTGAGCGCGCTCTTCAGCTTCGCGGATGCCGTAGGTGCTGACGGTCTAAGCGCCGATTTCTACCAGGTTGTGCATGAGGCGTTCGAAGCGGGACGGGCATGGAGGAGGCCAGATCTGCCTCTTAGTAACGACACGTGAAGCGGGGGAAAGCCCTCGCTTTTTTGTTTATATCTTGCTCTTGAATTTTCGGAAAAATTGCGATATGATGTTTCTTCACATATGAAAAAAAGCGATTCGCACATCAAAATTCGCGGAGCGCGAGTTCACAATCTTAAGAACATTAATATTGATATTCCCAAAAATTCTCTCGTGGTAATTACCGGTCTTTCTGGGTCGGGGAAATCGTCTCTTGCGTTCGATACGATCTATGCGGAAGCCGAACGGCGGTTTGTGGAGTCGCTTTCGAGTTACGCGCGTCAGTTTCTTGGCGTGAAGGAAAAACCGGATGTTGAATCGATCGAAGGGCTTTCTCCTGCGATTGCAATTGATCAAAAAAGTATTTCGAAGAATCCTCGGAGCACCGTAGGTACGATCACCGAGATATATGATTATGTGCGGCTTCTGTATGCACGCGTTGGCGTGCCGCATTGTCCTGCGTGTTCAAAACCGGTAAAACGCCAAACCGTTGATGAAATTGTAAAGAGAGTTTCTGCGCTTGCGCCCGGGACGCACGTGCTTCTCCTTGCTCCGATTATTCGAAGCAAAAAAGGCGAACACAAATCAGTGCTTGCCGAAATAGAGCGTGGCGGTTTTTTGCGCGTGCGTCTTGACGGAGAGATAATGCGCATCGAAGAAGCGCGCGATGCATTTCTGGATCCAAAAAAGAAACATAATGTAGAGGCCGTCGTTGACCGGCTTGTTATTGATACTGATCTTGATAAAGCGCGCCTTCGGGATTCCACGGAAACCGCAATCAAGGTTGGTAGTGGTTTTCTCATTGTCAACGATACGTTCCAGGACATTTTGTTTTCTGAACATCTCGCGTGCGCGTCATGCGGAATTTCTCTCAATGACCTCGAACCGCGATCTTTTTCTTTCAATAGCCCTTATGGCGCATGCCCTGCGTGCACGGGACTTGGTACGACATTGGAAGTTGATTCAAAGCTTGTGATTCCGAATCCAAGGCTCTCGCTTCTTGAGGGGGCGCTTCAGCCGTGGGCGCGCGCCTCGCATAAAGTGGGACGGCAATCGTGGTATTGGTGGATGTTGGAGGATCTTGCATCCCGCCACTCATTTCCGCTTGATAAACCAGTTGGACAGCTTCCTAAAAAAATTATCGATTTTTTGCTCTATGGCGACGGCGAACGGTTTGAAGGTGTGGTGCCGAACCTCAAGCGTCGGTGGAGAGAAACCGATTCGGAATGGACTCGTGGTGAGATTGAGAAATATATGATAGTAAAAACTTGCGCAGCGTGCGGGGGAAAACGGCTCAAACTGGAGTCGCTCGCGGTGACTGTCGGCGGAAAAAGCATTGCGGAGATATCAGACGCTTCAATTCGCGATGAACTTTTCTTCTTTCAGAATTTTTTGAAAAGCGCACCCAAGGAAATCCACTTGGTTTTGAAAGAGATCATGCGGCGCCTCGAGTTTCTTATAAATGTTGGGCTTGAATATATGATGCTTTCCCGTACTTCGACAACTCTCGCGGGTGGGGAAGCGCAGCGCGTACGGCTTGCAACACAGATCGGTTCGCATCTCACTGGTATTATTTATGTTCTTGATGAACCGTCCATTGGGCTTCACGCGCGTGACCACGCAATGTTGCTGAAAACTATCCGGCATCTCCGTGATCTTGGAAATACTGTTTTGATTGTCGAGCATGACCGCGAAACCATGGAAGCGGCGGACTGGATTGTGGATTTAGGAAAAGGGGCGGGAAAGCATGGCGGCAAGGTAATATTCGAGGGGCTCTATACAAAACTTCTTAAAACAAACACGCTCACGGGAGAGTATCTGTCGGGAAAACGAAATGTTGTCATTGATAATCGGGAACGGAAAAAATTATCCCCAAAAGAGTTCCTTGTGCTCTCGGGCGCGAGAGAACATAACTTAAAAAATATAACACTTACCGTTCCGCTCGGGAGATTTATATGTGTTTCGGGCGTTTCGGGTTCCGGCAAGTCCACGCTTATTAATGACACGCTTGTGCAGATTCTTCTCGCACATTTTTACAATGCGCGCACAACGCCCGGTTCCTACTCATCTATTAAGGGTCTGGAAAAAATAGACAAAGTTGTGGATGTTGACCAATCGCCCATTGGACGCACGCCTCGGTCAAATCCGGCTACCTATACTGGTATGTTTGGACCGATTCGGGAACTTTTTGCGCGTACGCGCGAAGCGCGCGCGCGCGGCTACGGGCCGGGCCGTTTTAGTTTTAATGTCAAAGGAGGCAGATGCGAAGAGTGTGAAGGACAGGGCGTTAAAAAAATCGAAATGTATTTTTTGCCGGATCTTTATCAGGAGTGCGAGGAGTGCGGCGGAAAACGTTATAACAAAGAGGCGTTGGAGATTGAGTATCAGAATAAAAATATCTCCGAGATTCTCGATATGCCTGCGGAGGAAGCGCTCACGTTCTTTAAGGATATTCCGGTTATATCTGAAAGAGCGGAGACGCTTGTGAAAGTTGGGCTTGGATATATGAAACTTGGGCAACCCGCAACGACGCTTTCGGGAGGTGAAGCGCAGCGCGTGAAGCTTGCAACCGAACTTGCGCGGAGGTCAACCGGCAGGACATTTTATATTTTAGATGAACCGACTACGGGACTCCATTTTGATGACATTCAAAAATTATTGCTTGTGCTTTCTGCGCTTGTCGAACGCGGAAACACAGTCCTTGTTATTGAACATAACCTTGAAGTACTTAAGAATGCTGATTGGATTATTGACCTTGGTCCTGAAGGCGGCGCGGACGGGGGCGAAATCATCGCGGAGGGCACACCCGAGGATATTGCCAAAAACCCAAAATCGTATACCGGCCAGTGGCTGAAAAGAAATCTTAAATAAAACGCCACCGCATTATTGTTCTTCGGGTGGCGTTGGACTCTTCGCGCGGGTTTTTGGCGGTTTGCGTTCGCCCCGCGCGTGGCGAAAAACAGCTGTCTCGAAATCCCTTCCCGGTTTCTTCGGCTCCTGTTGGATCTCGATGATTTTCCCTCCCCGGCGTTCTTCAGGTGGCATAGTGGCGAATCCTTTCCGGTTGTTCAGCGCGCTTGATGATTTCCCCAATGATGCGAATGAGCGCTTCAAGCGCCTCGGGATCGTTGAGAAGGTTAACGTGCGTGGGTTTCTTGAGAAGCTCGAAACGTACACCGGGGATGCGGCATGCCCCTGGAGGCACAAATCCGTCATTGGCGCTTGCAAGAACGGTGAGGCGTTCCTTGAGTGCCGGCGTCAGAAGATCGTGGCGTATCTTCCGGAGCACACCCGGGTGTTCTTGAAGGTCAATTCCGAGCACGTACCTCATGGGGAACTCGGCGATGGGGTGGATATCTTGCAGACTGGTTGGTGTTCCTCCCAAAATGGCGTGGATCACCGAGCGCGTGTAGCGTGTTGCTGCGACGAGAGCCGCAAGACCCCCCATGCTGTGGCCGATAAGGATGGTCTGGGGACCCAAGAGGAGCGAAACCTCCATGAGGTAATTTTCGATCTGGGAAACATGGAAGAGCATTCGGTGGGGTAGCAGAACGCGTATACCGGGGAATGCTTTGGTGACCGCTTCCCGTGTTGGCGCGTAGAACCACGGGATTTCTCCCATGCCGGGTAGAATGTGGATTGAGATCTTGCTTGTTGGTTTGCATTCTCTATGGAGTAGGTCCCGAGCGTTTGCCAGTAGTATGCGTACAATTCCGGTTGGGGCGGATCGTACTTCTCGAAAAGTGTCTTGGATGACCCCTATCACTTTGATCCCTCCTTCCCGGGGCTTTTCAAGCCCATCTAGTTTTGAGCATACGCTTCTCTTTTTTTGGTTACCACACAGGGCTGTGGATAACCTTGACATTTACTATTTTATTGTGTATAATTAAAAGCGAATTTCAGAGGGAGGTGTGTCATGAGGAATATGAGTGGATTGCGTACGTTCTACGTATCTGGTCAACCGGTCGAGTTGTGGGAGAACCCTGTTGTGCCGTTCGGGTGGACCCAGGACGACATCGAGGCATACGCCGCCATCAACGACTGGGAGCTCCTCTTCAACGCACTCGCGATCGGGTACTTCATCGAGGCGAGCGGGATCCCGGCCCAGTGAGACCGGGATATGCCCTGAAAGGGGCAAAAACAGAGGGGGGCTTGTTGGTGAACCAACGGCCCCCTTGTACGTTAGGCGTGGGTCTTGACTTTTTTTATTTCGCGAATAAAATAGTGGCATTAGCAATCAACTGTCGAGAGTGCTAATTAATGATTATATTTTAGAAAATTATATATATGAATTTAAAACCGCTTGGTGACCGGATTGTGATAGAGCCCCTCTCAAAAGAAGAGCGCGAGGGCAAAACTACTTCGGGCATTGTGATTCCGGATACTGCAGAGAAAGAACGTCCGGAGGAAGGAAAAGTTGTTGCGGTCGGGCCCGGAAAGATGAGCGAGGATGGAAGAATTATCCCGATGTCTCTCAAGATCGGCGCGCGGGTTCTTTTCACGAAATATGGCCCGCACGAAGTGAAGGTCGAAGGTAAGGAATATCTTATTGCGCGGGAAGAAGATGTTCTCGCGGTGATCGAGTAAAAGATAAATATAAATATATGGCAAAAGAAATCATTTTTAACGAACGCGCGCGCGAGGCGCTTAAAAAAGGTGTTGATACGCTCGCGAACGCGGTAAAAATCACTCTCGGCCCCAAAGGCCGCAATGTTGTAATTGAGAAAAGTTTCGGCTCGCCGATAATCACCAATGATGGTGTGACTATTGCGAAAGAAATCGAAGTTGCGGATAAAATGGAAAACATGGGCGTTGAGGTTGTGAAGGAGGTTGCTTCAAAGACCAACGATGTCGCGGGCGACGGGACAACAACCGCAACCCTGCTCGCGCAGTCGATTTTTAATGCGGGGCTTCTTGAACTTTCCGGATCAGCAACCATGCCGCTCATTGTCTTGAAAAACGCAATTTTGAGCGGTGTATCCCACATTGTTGAGATTCTCAAGAAATACGCGGTTAAGATTGACTCGAAAGAAAAGTGGGAGCAGGTCGCGACTATTTCCGCAAAAGATCCCGAAATTGGGAAATTGATCGCCAGTATTATAGAAAAAGTAGGCAAAGATGGCGTGGTGACGGTTGAGGAATCGCAGACTTTCGGTATCTCCCACGAAATTGTGGAAGGTATGCAGTTTGACCGCGGCTACATTTCACCGTACATGATTACCAATTCCGAGCGCATGGAAGCGGTTTACGAAGATCCAAAGATTTTGATTACTGACAGAAAAATCTCTGCAATTTCAGATATTCTTCCGATTCTTGAAAAGCTTGCTCAATCGGGGAAGAAGGAACTTGTGATTGTCGCTGAAGATATTGAAGGAGAGGCGCTTGCGACGCTTGTGGTGAATAAAATTCGCGGCACCTTTAATACACTTGCGATTAAAGCGCCGGGGTATGGAGACCGGAGAAAAGAAATGCTCGAAGATCTTGCGGTTGTCACGGGCGGCCAGGTAATCTCCGAGGACATAGGATTAAAACTTGAGAAGGCCGAGTTGAGCCAGCTTGGTGAAGCGCGGAAAGTCATCGCTTCAAAAGATAATACGACGGTTGTGGATGGAAAGGGCAAGAGAGAACACATTGAACAACGTGCAAAACAGATAAAGAAACAAATAGAAGAATCATCTTCGGAGTTTGACAAAGAAAAGTTGCAGGAGCGCTATGCAAAACTCGCGGGCGGTGTAGCGGTAATTCGTGTTGGCGCCGCGACCGAGGTGGAACAAAAAGAAAAACAGCATCGGATAGAAGATGCGGTTTCCGCAACGAAGGCGGCGATAGAAGAGGGGATTGTCCCGGGCGGCGGCATTGCGCTTCTTCTGATGTCATATCTTCTCGCGAAAGATTCTTTGGGTGCGAATGGTGATGCAGTCGATGCTGCGTATCGTGTGCTTGTCCGGGCTCTCCGGGCTCCATTTGAACAGATTATGCTTAATGCCGGAAAAGCCCCCGCCGATATTAAAGCGACACTCGAGGAGAAATGGGGAATTGCCGAGAAGGCAAAAGAATTCCAAGCGTCAAAAGAAATAACGCGACTCCCTCAACTTGGTTATGATGTCGCGAAAGAGGAGTTTGTGAACATGATTGACGCGGGAATCATTGATCCTGTGAAAGTGACTCGTTCGGCACTCCAGAATGCCGCATCGGCCGCGGCCATGCTCTTGACCACGGAGGCCGCAATAGCCAATATCCCCGAGAAAAAGGATTCCATAGCCGGTGGTATGCCGGGCGGAATGGGTGGAATGGGAATGGATTACTAGGAAGTTTTGCCTTTTTTCGGGGCGGGTTTATAATAAGCCCATGATAGTCTCCTACGTTATTATCGTCCTTGTTGCCATTGTGCTTGCCTACGCAATCGGTATGTATAACGCTTTAGTGCGTCTGCGCCAGCGTGTACGCGAGGCATGGAGTGATATTGATGTTCAGTTGAAGCGCCGGTACGATCTTATCCCAAACCTTGTCGAAACGGTAAAGGGTTATGCGAAACACGAGTCGCAAGTGTTTGAAAATGTTACCAAGGCGCGCGCAGCGGCACTCTCGGGTGGCGGCACTGCTCACGAACGTGCAGAAAAAGAAAACATGCTCACGGGAGCCCTCAAAAGTATTTTTGCGGTTGCCGAAGCATATCCGGAGCTCAAAGCGAATACAAATTTTATCGAGCTCCAACGCGAACTGTCCGATACCGAAAATAAAATCCAAGCCGCGCGGCGCTTCTACAACGGCAATGTTATGGATATCAATACGCGCATTGAGCAATTTCCTTCGAATGTCATTGCAAATCTTTTTAGTTTCGCTAAAGAAGAATTCTTTGATCTCGATGAGGTTCCCGCCCAGCGCGAGCCGGTAAAAGTTTCATTTTAGCGTATGGCGACATTGTGGACACAGAGGGATTCCAATATCCGGAAGACTTGGCTGTTGGTGACGATTTTTCTAATCGTTGTTATATCTATCGGTTGGGTCTTTGCCCAAGTATTTGGTGATCCTGCAATTTTAGTGATCGCGGTTGTTTTGAGTATTCTTATGAGCGTTGGTTCGTACTGGTGGTCTGACAAAATTGTTATTGCATCAACTCGCGCGCGGCCGCTTCCCGATGAAGAAGCGCCGGATTTGCATAACATCATTGAAAATCTTGCCATTACGGCGGGGATTCCCAAGCCCCGGATCTATAGAGTTGATTCTTCCCAACCAAACGCATTCGCGACAGGACGCGATCCCGATCACGCGGTCGTCGCGGTTACGTCGGGATTGTTGACAATGATGAATCGCACGGAGCTTGAAGGCGTGCTTGCGCACGAGATGTCGCATATTGGCAATCGCGATATGCTTGTCTCGACAGTCGTTGTTGTTTTGGTGGGATTTCTCCAGCTTCTCTCGGATATTTTTATGCGTTCAGTGTTCTGGGGGCGAGGCGACCGAGATCGCAATACGCATCCTGCTCTTTTGATTATTGGCATGTTGCTTGCAATTCTTGCGCCCCTTGCGGGTATTCTCATCCAACTTGCGGTTTCGAGGAAGCGCGAATATTTGGCGGACGCTTCCGGCGCGCTTCTGACCCGTTATCCCGAAGGACTTGCTTCGGCGCTTGAGAAACTTGCGCGCGACAATACTCCTATGGCGCAGGCAAATCATGCGACAGCTCATCTTTGGCTTGATGATCCATACCAAGGAAAAAAGACCCCGGCTTTATGGTTTACTAAGTTATTTATGACGCATCCTCCGATAGAAGATCGAATTAGAATACTGCGCGGGATGAGAGTATAAATATGTCCTTTGCGGGGCGGAGGCGTCGCATAGTGGTCTAGTGCACACGCTTGGAAAGCGTGCAACCCGCAAGGGTTCGTGAGTTCGAATCTCACCGCCTCCGCCCCGCGCGGGACGAAACGATCAATCGAATACTCCAAGGTTCCACCTTGGAATTGATGTAATTTGGCTATGGCGAGAATCGCCAAAGTTCTTGGATTTCTTATTGAGGAATTGCTAAAATAAAAAGATGGCAGACGCCGATTCGCCAGTAAATCCTATAGATCCAAATAAGACGAGAGTCGATCCGGACTTTGGTAAACCTCGCGTGCCGCCGAAGTTACCGCAGAGGATTCCTCAAGGCGCCAGCCATGACTTTGCGCGTACCCAACGAAATGTTCCAACCGAGGCAATTCCACAAAAAGATATCCCGACGCAGCAAATCTCATCCAGAGGAAAGCCGATGCCAGGAGCAAAAACAGAAATTTTGTCGCCACAAAAAAGCGCGTCACCACCGCGACCAGTCGCCCCGCCGCGTACGATTGATCCGCGGTCAGCCGAAGGTTTAGAACGCGTTGCGCAAGAAATACCCAAAGAAGTTGCTCGCGAGGCGCAAACGGCGGCGCGGCAAGCTGGCAGGTCCGGGCTTTGGTCAAAACTTAAGCCGCGACTTCGAGCAGTACTTGGGCCTGTAGCATTGGTTGGCATGGCGGTCGGCATTATTGGTTTTGCGATTTTTAATTATGCTACCGATGAGGTGTTGAAAAAGATGGGGCCTGATGCCGATTTGTCTACGCTTTTGCCGACGGCCAACAAAGTATTATGGATGGACGCGCCTTTTGAGCGCATGAGCAGAGACGAATCTGATCCATACTACGAGCCAAATGTAGTTAACGAAGATGTGACAATCACGCCGCCGCAAAGCGGTATTCTCGCGCTTGGCATTTCGCTTGCCGGCCTGCCGAACGATTTTATCAATGACACAAACATCAATGATGCGGGCGGCGGCAAGTCCGATTGGTTATGCGAACCGTTTGGCGGGTATTTAATTTGCCGTAGCATAAGCGGCGCAGATCCGCTTATCAAAGACGCCAAAAGTATTATCAGTATGCAATTTCATCTGCCGGGGAGTGAAATGAAAAAAATGCTCACTCAAAAATCTGGAACGAAGTCGGTGTATCTTATTGTTTCTCGATAATTAAAAAACTATATGAGAATCACAAGTTGTATGATTGATGATAGTGCCGAATGAGTTTATGTTGCACAAAGACACTGAAAACCAAAAGTGGCCGTGGGGATCTGCGGGAAGAAACATGACGGACAAAATTCCTGTTGTGTTGCCGTCGTATACGCTTGGTGATGTCATTCAGTATCTGCGGCTTCACATCAAAGAGTTCGATACTATTAATTATGTTTATGTTGCCGATAAAGACAAAAAGCTTGTGGGGACGGTATCAATCAAAGATCTTTATACTTATGAACCAGAGACTAAAGTTGTTGATATTTTTACCCACGGTTCGCTTGTCACGGTGCCGCCGACTACTGATCGAGAAGAGGTAAGTTATATTGCTCTCAAGCACAATATCAAAGCAGTTCCGGTCGTTGGCACGGATGGGGCGCTTTTGGGTATTGTGCCGGATGAGCGAATTCTATCAATCGTGTATCAGGAACTCCACGAAGATATTTTGCATCTTGCGGGAGTTCACCGAGCGCATGCAGATTATGACAATATTTTGGAAATACCGCTTCTCAAAACGCTGGCACACAGGGTCCCGTGGCTTCTCGTGGGTCTTTTGGGCGGATTGCTTGCCGCTCGGGTCATTGGATCGTTTGAAAAAATCCTTCAAGAGAACTTAATACTCGCTGCATTTATACCCCTTATTGTTTATATCGCCGACGCTGTTGGTACCCAGCTTGAAGCATTTACGATACGGGATTTTGTCTTGTTTCGAAAACTCAATATTGTGCGCTATGCGGCACGGCAGTTTCTTACCGTGCTGATTATTGCAACGCTCCTCGGTGGCATGCTTATGGCGGTGAGTTATGGATTTTATGGCTATGGCGTTCTCCCGCTTATTCTTGGTATTGCGGTTTTCAGCGCAGTTTTGTCATCTTTGGTTACCGGGCTTTTTATACCGTTTTCTCTCCGAAAATTCGGGTTTGACCCTGCAAACGCAAGCGGACCGATCGGCACCATTGTGCAGGACATTTTAAGTATCCTGATATATTTCGTGGTTGCCTCTTTGCTTGTATAAACTATATACTTTCTCTATGGAAACTGGCTGGTATTCAAAGCTCTGGGCAAGGGGCAGTGAATCATTTGCGGGGATTTCTCCGAGTGATTTTTTGGCGCTTGTGCGCCCAAAATGCAAACAGATTATAACCGAAGATAGTCTTCGAGCTCTCCTTTCGCAAAAGAAAAAGCTTCGCGTTAAGCTCGGCACCGACGTGACGGGAGCCGATTTACACCTGGGGCATGCGGTGCCGCTTATGCTTTTGCGTTTGTTTCAGCGCGCGGGGCACGAAGTGCATTTCATTGTTGGCGATTTTACCGGTAAAATCGGCGATCCTTCGGGTAGAATGGATCGGCGTCTCGAACAGAGCGATGCCGAAATCCGCAAAAACATGAAAACTTACACCGCGCAAATTTCTCCATTGCTTGACATAAAAAAAGCAAAAATTCATAAGAACTCAACATGGCTTTCCAAGATGCCGCTCGGCGAGTTTCTCCGCATCGTCGGCTCGGCGAGTTTCGGCGCGGTTGCACAGAGGGAGGATTTTCGCATGCGTTTCAAGACTGGCTCGCCCGTGAGCTTGCGAGAGGCAAACTACGCGGCGCTTATGGCAATCGATTCGCTTCAGGTGCACGCTGATGTTGAGGTGGGTGCACTTGACCAACTTCTCAACTTTATGCAGACGCGCGACATAATGGCGGGTGAAGGGCTTTCTCCTGAAACGATCTGCGTGACTCCGCTTATCGAAGGCACGTCGGGCGACGGCCGCAAGATGTCAAAAAGTTTTGGAAATTACATTGCGCTTTCAGATACGCCTGAAAATCAATTCGGGCTTGTAATGTCTATTCCGGACGGTCTTATAAAAAGTTACTTCGTAAGCTTTGGAGACGTATACGAGCAAGAAGTCAAGGAACTTGCGGAATTTATACAGTCTCAACCACTTGAGGCGAAGAAACAGCTTGGCACGCTTGTTGTAGCACTGCTCCACGGTGATGAGGCAGCCCGCCTTGCGCGTGAGGATTTTGAGCGAAAGTTTTCTCGGAAAGAATATAAAAAGGAAGACGAGAGGATTGTTTTTGCAAAATTACCGAATCTCGTTGTGAGAGCTATTGACGCCGCCCTTCGCGGCGAGCTTTCAAGCAGCGAGGTTCGCCGGCTTATAAAACAGGGGGCCGTGCGGAAATCAGTCGATGGTGAGTTTTTGCCGGTCGAATCGGAAACCGAAACAATTAAGGACGGTGATCTCATAAAAATCGGAAAGCGAAATATCCTGCGATTTAAAAATGGCCCTACCTCCATAAAAACATAACATGTCTCCCTATCCGCCATATCCCTTATTTACCTTCGTTGGGTTTGCGATTCATGCAATTGTTTTTCTTGCAATTGCCATACGTTTTCTTAGGCGTTGGGACTCGACAGCGTTTATTTATCTCGGGTGCGCGGCGCTTATTGATGCTCTTAATTTTGTTCTCGTGCTCGTTCTTTTCTTTGCGTTTCCGAACACTTTAATAAAAGCGAACGTCTTTCTTTTTAACGCACTTATGATCAAACCACTCGTTTCCATTTTTGCGATTATGTCTCTCATTGCGTTGAATGAAAAATTCGCAAAATTTGTGTGGGCTTTTTTTGGACTCGCGATGATCGTTGTCCTCTTTTCTTACGTGCAAACATTTGCGCGGTTTCAGGATCAGCCGATAGAGTTCGCGTATGTTCATCCGGTTTATCCCATTATAGTGACGCCGAGTGAATCCTCGGGTTCGATTGGCGGATTTTTCTTTTCCGCGTTTTTTTTCTACCACGCGTTCAGCGGTAATCTTTTCATCCGCCGTCGTGCTATCGTGTTAGGTATTGCAATGGCATTTCTGGGAATTAGTTCGTTGTACTGGGTGAGCCGCGGCCCGTTGCTTTATATTTCGATGCATATTATAGGACCCATGGGGTCGCTTATTCTTGCCGCTGGAGTATTTTTATTCCGTTCTAGGAATACTTCTGCGCCAGAAGCACAGGTATTATTATGACTTCAGCAGAACAAATTAAGGCACGTCTTGATGTGGTTACTCTTGTTTCAAGTTACATCAAACTCGAAAAGGCAGGCATGAATTTTAAGGCTCGTTGTCCATTTCATAGCGAAAAGACAGCGTCGTTTTATGTTTCGCCCGCCCGCGATATCTGGCATTGTTTCGGGTGCGGTAAGGGCGGGGACATTTTTAAATTTGTCATGGAAATAGATGGTCTTGAATTCCTCGAAGCTTTGCATGTTCTGGGGGATCGCGTTGGCGTTGAAGTGCGGCGCACGGACGCTAAAGAACAGAGCGCACGCATGCGCCTTTTTGCCCTTACGGAAGACGCGGCGCGATTTTTTGAGGAAAGGTTAGTTGAGGCCCCTGCGGCTTGTGAATATCTTGCCAAGCGCGGTGTAAGTAAAGAGAGCATTCAATTATTTCGTATTGGTTTCGCGCCCGATAGTTGGCGCGCGCTTGGTGATTTTTTAAAGCGAAAAGAATATTCAGACACAGAAATTGAAAAAGCAGGCTTATCGATCCAGGGGAGTAGGGGACCGTATGACCGTTTTCGTTCCCGGATTATATTTCCCCTGGAGGATTCACTCGGGCGCGTACTTGGGTTCGGCGGGCGTCTTTTTGAAGATCCAGGAACTTCATCTCCCAGCGGATCCACTGGTGGAAAGTATATCAATACTCCTCAAACTGCGCTTTACGACAAATCACGCTATTTGTACGGACTCGCGAAGGCAAAAGAAGGAATTCACCGGAAAAAAAGCATCGTGCTTGTTGAAGGATATTTGGATCTCATTCTTTCTCATCAGGCGGGCGTAGAAAATACGGTTGCGGTATCGGGTACCGCATTGACCGAATCGCATATAAAAATATTACGGCGTATTTCTGATTCTTTGATTTTCTCGTTTGACGTCGATCGCGCGGGCATCGAAGCGTCTCGGCGCGCATTAGGTCTTGCACATACCGCCGACTTTACGGTGCGCATTGTTGATATTGAGGGCGGCAAGGATCCAGCCGATATCGTATGTGCTGATTCTGCGCATTGGCGTAAGCTCGTTGAGGAAGCACGGGAGAGCATATCGTTTTTTCTTAAAAAATCTATTGCTTCTCATGCGCCGCTGGATCCAATATCAAAGAAAAAAATCGGGGCGGACATCCTTCCTCTTGTTGCGCGACTCTCAAATGAAATTGAGAAATCACATTGGGTCAGTGAACTCGGAAAGCTTATCAAAGTTGGAGAAGACGCAATCCGCCGGGAACTCATGAAAATCAAAGAGACTGGTACGGTGGAATTTCAGGAAGACACGGAAAAAAAGGAAGCGCCTTTGCCGTCTCGCCGGGCTCGCCTTGAAGAAAGAATTGCCGGCTTTATTCTTCTTGACCCCGGCCTTGCATCGTTGGGAGATATTCCTACGCGTCCGGAATGCGCTCTTGCGACTACGGGCGCTCTCTTTGAGCGCTTGCCAACGCGCCCGCAGGGCGCTACAGTAGAGGAGTTTCTAAGAGATCTCCCTGAAGATGTTGCGCGCGACGCTTCTCGACTTATGTTCGAAGCGGAGATTGCTCTTGTAGATCTTCCTGACCGCGAGACGGAATTTCTTAGCTTGCTTCATTCATGGAGAGAGCTTGTGATTAAAGATAAGCTCGAGAGACTTCGGGAAGAGATCGAACAACAAGAGCGCATTGGTGATACCCAGGCGTCCCATGCACATATGTGTGAGTTTCAAGATTTGACGGTACGTCTCGCGCATATTATGTCCAATCATCTTTATTACAATGATAAAAAAAATAAAAAAGAAAGCTAAAAAAAAGGTTACGCGCGCGTTAACGCGTAAGCGGGCAAAGCCTCCCACGAAAGTAGAAAAGAAAAAAGCAGAACAGGAAAATACTGTTGTGGGTCTTGTTAAGCGCGGAAAAGAACGTGGTTTTATAACGTACAAAGAAATTCTTGCTGCGTTTCCCACGATCGAAGATGATATTTTTCTGCTTGAGGATCTTTACGCGCGGCTTGCGAGTGCCAACGTTGATGTGCTTGAAGCGCAAGAGCTGATTGAAACCGAAGAGGAAGGAAAAAAGAGATCAAAAAAATTGCCGGCGAAGTTTGAAAAAGATTCTTCCCAGGATTCGGTACAGATGTATCTGCGGGAAATCGGTCGGATTTCCTTAATAAAAGCGGAAGAGGAACGCGAACTTGCAAAGCGGATCGAGAAAGGAGACGAAGAAGCAAAAAGCAAGCTTACCCAAGCAAATCTGCGCCTGGTGGTTTCGATTGCAAAGCGCTATGTGGGGCGATCATCGAATCTCTCTTTGCTTGATCTGATACAGGAGGGGAACATTGGTCTTTTTCGCGCTGTTGAGAAGTTTGACTGGCGCAGGGGATACAAGTTTTCTACATACGCGACTTGGTGGATTCGGCAGGCGGTAACCCGCGCAATTGCCGACCAAGCGCGCACGATCCGTATTCCGGTGCATATGGTTGAGACGATATC